>JAESFG010000257.1_pt1 | contig 121684 bp, 112 predicted proteins | sample 9269371 | NCBI WGS metagenome assembly JAESFG01 (sample SAMN14506227, study PRJNA617093) | algae metagenome | isolation source: Aetokthonos hydrillicola CCALA 1050 (B3-Florida) and co-occurring... | place: USA: South Carolina | collected 2013-01-01
CCGCAGTCGCGACCGGCAGGACGCCGGTCGCCTTCGCATCTCTGGACCGTGGTCGGGCTTCAATACGAGGTGTTCGGTGGTACAAAGATTTCTGTGGCACGCGCAGGATCTGGGTGAGGAGAACCTCAATTCGTTTTTCATATCTGCCCTGGTGGATATGCGGGCGAGCCTCATCCTCCAGAACGCGGCGATGCGCTATCTCTGTGTCACCGGCCTGCCCGATTGCTGGACAGTCGAGCAGGACGGCATACCCGGCGACGAGGCCATCTTCGGCGCCGCCATTGCCGCTCGGCTGCACGAATGCAAGGATCGCGTTCTCCGGACGCGCCTGACCGAGCAGCTCGAGGTGCGCGTGGACAGCGAACGGATCTTCGAGTTCCGCATCCTGGCGGTACCGGCGCGTTCGGGCGAAGAGCAGATCATCACCACGATCATCGATCGGACCGAGGAACGCCGTCGGGAGAAGGTGTTGCAGCAGCTGTTGCGGGAGGTGAGCCATCGCTCCAAGAACCTTCTCGCGATCATCCAGAGCATCGCCACGCAGACGTCGCATCATGCCGATACCATCGAGACCTACGTGCAGAAGTTCCGCGGGCGGGTTTTCTCGATCTCGCGCTCGCAGGACCTGATCACCGATTCCGGCTGGCGCGGCGCCAACATTCAGGACCTGCTCGAGCGGCAGGTCAGCTCCTATGTCGGCGGCAACATGGATCTCGTCCGCTTCGAGGGACAGAACACGTTGATCTCCCCCAATGCCGCGATGCATCTCGGCTTGGCCTTCCACGAGTTGATCATCAATGCGATCACGCATGGCACCGTGCTGGTCGGCGGCTCCACGGTCGTCGTCCGCAGCACGATCGGCCAGGATAACGACGGGCGCCACGTCATCGTCACCTGGGAAGAGCCGCGCCAGGCGCATCCCAATGCGCCCGCGCTAGCGACCCATCCGACTGCCCGCTTCGGCACGGCGATCCTCGAGCGGGTCGTGCCAGCCTCGGTCGGGGGCACGGCGCAGTACCAGCTCGGCGCCAACGGCGTCCGCTATCGCCTGCGCTTTCCGCTGGGCGACTGATCCCTTCATCGATCTTCCATATCCGGCCCCGACACCGTCGGCACCGGCGCCTGTATGGGGCTGCAACCGCACTTCGCAACCACTCGGCAGCGGTCGCCCGCGGTCCGGCTTCTCGCGGGACCGCTTGGACGGCGTTCGCGGCGAAGTCGGATCAGGCCGCGACCGCGGTGGCCTTGTCCTGCCGGGCGGCTGAAATCAGTTGGAAAACATAGTCGATCTTCCTGACGATCGCTTCTGTCAGCACGAACGGGTAGAGGTCCGGCTGGCCGAGGCTGCGGTTGATCGAGTTGATCGCCACGGTCAGCGGCACCCAGGCGGCGATGATCTGGTCGATGCTGGTGGCGTCATAGGGATGCACCTCGGTCCTGGATATGGCGCCGGCGGCGAGATCGGCCGGGAAGATTCCATAGCACTGCGCCGTCTCCAGACCGTCAACCATGTGGAAGCAATGCGCCCAGGTCTCGGCGAAGTCCTCCCATGGATGGGAGGAGGCATAGGCGCTGATGAATGTCTGCTGCCAGTCTGCCGGAGCGCCATTGGCATAGTGGTTCTGCAGGGCCGTGTTGTAGTCGGCCGTCGGATCGCCGAACACCTCCGTGAAGCGGTCGATGCCGCCGCGGTCCTGTACCAGCAGGTCCCAGTAAAAGTGCCCGATCTCGTGCCGGAAATGGCCGATCAGCGTCCGGTAGGGCTCGCCCATCAGCGCGCGGCGCCGCTCACGCTCGGCGTCGTCCGCTTCGGCGATGTTGATCTGGATGAGACCGTTGTTGTGCCCGGTCAGCACGCTTTCCGTGACGTTGCCGTTCGCATCCTGGATGTCCGCGAGGAATTCGAAGGCAAGCCCGTGTTCGGGATCCTCGACCCGGCGCGGCAGCGGCAGGTCCCAGCGGGTCAGGGAGTAGAACAGATGCTTCTTGGCCTGTTCGATACGGCGCCATCGGTCGTGGTTTTCCGGCACGGACAGGTCGGGGATCGTCAGGTTGAAGCGACATGCGAGGCAGTAGGTCTCGCCGCTGTCGGCCGGCACCAGCCAGTTGCAGGCCCCTGAGCTCGCATTCTCGCAGAAGAAGTAGGTTTGACCGGGATCGGCGAGCGCAGTCCAGCGCCCGTCGTCGACCGGCTCGAGGGCCGACATGTCGAACAGGCGGCGGATGTAGCCGATTCGGCTGTTGCAGGACAGGCAGAGATCGTTGTTGAAATGGATCGTGTTGCCGCAATTCTGGCACTTGAAGAGTTTCATGGTGACGCGTCAGACCTTGCTGGGGATGATGTTGCGCACGAGCGCGTAGAGGATGAGCAGCGACGGCACGGCGATGAAGCCGCCGATCGGACCCCAGAGCCAGATCCAGAACGCCAGCGCCAGGAACACCGCGAACGGGTTCATCGTCATCGTCGCGCCGAGCACGGTGTGGGTGATGAAATTCGACTCGATCGCATGCAGCGCGAGATAGATACCCGGGGCGACGAGGACGTCGAAGGTGTTGTGGTGGAGTGCGAGGCTGACACTGAAGAGGATCACCGTCATCAGGGCCGGACCGATATAGATCACAAAATTGAGCAGGATCGCCAGCACGCCCCAGAGCAGGGGAGAGGGCATGCCGACCGCCCAGAGGGCGAGCGCCACCACAATGCCCAGCGCCACGTTGATGGTGGTGATGGTGAGCAGGTAGCGCGAGATCAGCACCTCGACGTCCCGGAAGAAGTGGGCGAAACGCCAGCGCATCCGCCGCGTGAAGCACATGGAGAGCACGGCGATGCGGAAGCGGTTGCGGGTCGCGACGAAGAAGTAGACGCTGGCCAGGAAGATCAGCATCTCGGCCACGATCGTCGGGCCGAGCGAGACCACGCTCTGCACGGCGCTCGTATCGTCGACCTTGACGGTCAGTGCTGTCGCCTGTCCCATCGCGTCGGACAGTTGCTTCTGCACGCCCTGGAAGGAATCGAACAGGCTCCTCCAGTCGGCGACCTGCAGCCGGAGGCTTTCCCAGATCGCGGGCGCCCGTTCGATCCAGGTCGCGAGCGGGACCGAAAGGCCCATGCCGATCAGAAGCAGGACCAGGAGAAAGGCGACGACGATCACCAGGGCCGAAAGCCAAGTCGGCACGCCGAACTTTTCGATGCGCCCGGCGAGCGGCGAGAACATGAGCCCGATGCAGATGCCGAGGGAGATGGGCGCGAGAATCACCTCGCCGAGGTCGAGCGCGACTACGAGCGCGATCACCGCGACGACGATCTGGGCGATCCGGGCGCCGACGGTCATCACGGAATCGAAATTCGAGCGATGCCGCAGCCGCATCGGACGCAGTTGCAACGTGGACGTTCTCATGGATTGAACCCGCTTCGGCGCGACGGGATCGTCGCGTACGTCCCTCAACGCAAACACGCCGCCGGGAGTTCCCGGGCCCCGCGCCGTCGCGCGGCCATCAGTCCCGGATCGCCGTCCCCTCGCGATCGAAGCGATGGATCTTGGCGACATCGGGACTCGCGAACACCGTCTCGTCGGCGGCATAGGCGTGCTCGCCGAACAGCCGAGCCGTGATCAGTCCCGCCGTCTCGGACTCCATGTAGACGATAGTGTCGGCGCCGAGATGTTCGACATGCACGATCTTGCCCTGCCAGTCGCCGGTTTCGCGCGATAGCGTCATGTGCTCGGGGCGGATGCCGATCGTCGCCGCATCGCTGCGGCCGAGCCGGCCCGCGTCGATGAAATTCATCTGCGGCGAGCCGATGAAGCCGGCGACGAAGAGATTGGCCGGCCGGTTGTAGAGCTCCATCGGCGAGCCGATCTGCTCGACCCGTCCGGCATTCAGCACCACGATCTTGTCGGCGAGCGTCATCGCCTCGACCTGATCGTGGGTGACATAGATCATCGTCGCCTTGAGCCGCTTGTGCAGCCGCGCGATCTCGAGCCGGGTCTGGACGCGGAGCGCCGCGTCGAGATTGGAGAGCGGTTCGTCGAACAGGAAGAGGGTCGGCTCGCGCACGATGGCGCGGCCGATCGCGACGCGCTGCCTCTGGCCGCCCGAGAGCTCTGCGGGACGGCGCTCGAGATAGGGGTCAAGCGACAGCATGGCGGACGCCTGCCCGACGCGCTTGTCGATCTCCGCCTTCGCCTCGCCCGCCTGCTTGAGTCCCAGCCCCATATTGTCGCGCACGGTCAGGTGCGGATAGAGCGCATAGGACTGGAACACCATCGCGATGCCGCGCTTGGCCGGCGGCGTCGCCGAGACTTCCTTGCCGTCGATGACGATCGAGCCCGAAGTGATGTCCTCGAGGCCGGCGATCGAGCGCAGGAGCGTCGACTTTCCGCAGCCCGAGGGACCCACGAAGATCACGAACTCGCCGTCCTTCACCTCGAGGTCGATGCTCTTCAGCACCTCGACCGGGCCGAAGGACTTCGAGACGGATTTGAGGGAGAGATTACCCACGGGAGGTCTCCACAGCTGACATTTTGATTTTTGAGGAAGACCCCGCCCCGCACCCCTCCCCACAAGGGGGAGGGGCCAACCTGCGGCCGGCACGGTGCCCCAAGCCAACGGCGCTGCTCGCGGAAATGCTGCTTGAGGCAGGGCGAGTGCGCCACGTTAAGCCCCTCCCCCTTGTGGGGAGGGGTTGGGGGCGGGGTCTTTCTTGAAGCCAGATGCCAGCCATCACAGATCCACCATCTTTCCCGTCCGCACGCTCTCGTCGGCCGCCAGGCATATCCTGAGCGATTGCACCGCGTCGTTCATGTGGCGCGAGAGGTCGATGTCCTCGCGGATCGCCTTCAGCACAAAGGCCTGTTCGAGATCGCAGAGATCCTGGTGTCCAGGCTCGCCCGCCATCTGCAGCATCTGGTCGGGCTCTGCAAAGCCCGAACCGTCAGGCGTGGTCTTGGCGCGGTGAAGGCGGATGGTCGAGGTCTTGGTGTGGGTGTCGATATCGTCGGACTTGGCGTTCGGGTCCATGACGATCGAGACTGAGCCGTTCGGGCTCATCACGTCCTTCACGAAAAAGGCGGTCTCCGAGATCATCGGCCCCCAGCCGGCCTCGTACCAGCCCACCGAGCCGTCGTCGAACATCACCTGGAGATGGCCGTAATTGTACATGTCGGGAGCGATCTCGTCCGACAGGCGGAGACCCATGCCGCGCACCGAGACCGGTTTGGCGTCCGTAATCTGGCACATCACATCGACATAATGGACGCCGCAATCGACGATCGGCGATGTCGTCTGCATCAGGGCCTTGTGGGTGCCCCAGGTCTTGCCGACGGATTGCTGGTTGAGGTTCATGCGGAAGACGTAGGGACCACCGAGATCGCGGGCGAGCGCGATCAGCTTCGTCCAGGACGGATGATGCCGGAGAATATAGCCGATCACGAGCTTTCGGCCGTTGGCCTTGGCGCAGGCCACGACCCGCTCGGCATCCGCCACGGTCGTCGCCAGCGGCTTCTCGACGAAGACATGGGCGCCCGCTTCCATCGCCATGACCGCGAAATCGGCATGGCTGTCGGAATAGGTGTTGATCGAGCAGAGCTCGGGCTTGTGGTCCTTCAGGGCATCCGGGAAGGACGGCAGGATCGCATGCTTGGCGAGACCATCGGGCAGGTCGACCTTCGAGCGGTTGACGAGGCCCACGATCTCGAAGCCGGGATTGTTGTGATAGGCGAGCGCATGGCTCATGCCCATATTGCCGAGGCCGGCGACAAGCGTTCGGATCGGGGTCATTTCACTGCTCCTGCCGTGATGCCGCGGATGAGCTGCCGCGAGAAGATGAGATAGAGAATGAGCACGGGCGCGATGGCGAGCGAGAGTGCGGCGAGTACTGCATTCCAGTTGGTGACGAACTGGCCGATGAAGATCTGCGACCCGAGCGTGATCGTCTTGGTCGCTTCCGAGGGCGCCAGGATCAGCGGGAACCAGAGGTCGTTCCAGATCGGGATCATCGAGAAGACGGCGACGGTCGCCATCGCCGGCCGGACCAGCGGCAGGACGAGCCGGAAGAAGATCTTGTATTCCGAGAGCCCGTCGATGCGCCCGGCATTCTTGAGATCGTCCGACACCGTCTTCATGAATTCCGAGAGAATGAAGATCGCGAGCGGCAGGCCCTGAGCGGTATAGACCAGGATCAGGGCCGTCAGCGTATTGACGAGCCCCGTCGCCACCATGCCCTGCAGGATGCCGATCGTGCCGAGCCGGATCGGGATCATGATGCCGAGCGCCATGTAGAGGCCGAGCAGGGTGTTGCCGCGGAAGCGGTATTCCGAGAGCGCGAAAGCCGCCATGGCGCCGAACAGCAGCACCAGCGCGATCGAGACGACGGTTACGATCAGCGAGTTCTGCATGTAGTGCACGAAATCGCCCTGGCCGAGCACGGTGGTGTAACCAATGAGATCGAAGGTCGCGGGCTTGTCGCCGATCGCGGGCAGCGGCGGCTGCATCGGATTGCGGAAGATCGCATTGCGCGACTTGAAGGAGTTGATGATCGTGAGCACGACCGGAAAGAGCGCGATCGCGGTATAGGCGATCAGGATCGCGTGGGCCGCTGCGCTGCGTCCGAGGGATGACCGGGCTTTCGACATGGCGCTCTCCCTCAGAACTGGTAGTGGCGCAAGCGCCGCTGGATGGTGAAGAGATAGAAGCTGACGCCCGCGAGGATGATCAGGAACATCACGGTGGCGATCGTCGCGCCCATCGACCGGTCGCCGAGCTGCAGCTGGAAGCCGAAGAAGACGCGGTAGAGCAGCGTGCCGAGGATGTCGGTCGATCCGTCGGGTCCGGCAAGCGCGCCCTGCACCGTGTAGATCAGGTCGAAGGCATTGAAATTGCCGACGAAGGTCAGGATCGAGATGATGCCGATCGCCGGCAGGACCAGCGGCAGCTTGATCTTCCAGAACTGGCTCCAGCCGGTAATGCCGTCCATCTCGGCCGCTTCCAGCACCTCGTCCGGGATGTTGAGAAGCGCGGCGTAGATCAGCATCATGGGAATGCCGACATACTGCCAGACCGAGATCAGCGAGACCGCGATCAGCGCCGAATTCGGCTTGCCGAGCCAGGGCGCGAAGAGCCACTTCAGATGGACGAGGTCGAGCAGATAGGGCGTCACGCCCCAGATCGGCGACAGGATCAGTTTCCAGATGAAGCCGACGATGACGAAGGAGAGCAGCGTCGGCAGGAAGATCGCCGTCCGGTAGAAGGTGGCGAAGCGCAGCTTGGGGACCGAGAGCAGCGCCGCGAGCGCGATCCCGATCGGGTTCTGCACCAGCATGTGGATGATAAAGAAGATCACGTTGTTGCGGAGAGCGTTCCAGAAATCCGCCGACCAGCGCGCGTCGCCGAACAGGGTCTGGAAATTGCCGAGCCCCACGAACACCTTCTCCCCGTCGACTTCGTTGAAGAAGGAGAGCCAGAGCGTGCCGGCGAGGGGAACGATCATGATCGCCGAATAGACCAGGAAGGCCGGCAGCATGAAGACGATAATGTGCCAGCGGAACGGACGTCGGATCGCACCGGAAGGATTGGGCATGTCATCTGACGTCATCGGGCGGCTCGTGATCCGGGATCGGGGTTTCGATATTGCGGGGTGGCTTGGCTGTGGGCAATGCAAATCTCGCCACGGTTCGCGACCCGCCAACACTTTCAATTTTCCGGGCGTTGATGGTTGTGGGGCATCAAGAACCCCGCGACGTCATCCTCGGCCTTGTGCCGAGGATCCGATCACGGTTCGAAAAACCGGACAATCGCCAAGCCATTCGGCGTGATCAGATGCGCGGGACAAGCCCGAGCATGACGAATAAGGCCGTCGCGGAGCCCCATTGACGGGGCTCCGCATCAACAGGGATCACTTCGCCGGCTTGTACCAGCTGTCGAGGCCCTTCTGGAGCTTTTCGGCAGCGGCGGCCGGCGTGTCGGTGCCGTTGATCACGTTGGCCGATTCCACCCAGGTCTCGTTTTCGAGGTTCGGCGTGCCGCGCGACAGGATCTGGTAGGTCGAGCGGATCGTCGACTTGCACTTGTCGCGCCAGGAGACGAATTCCTGGGCGAGCGGGTCCTGCATCTTCACCGGGTTCGAGTTCAGGCTGAAGAAGCCGGGCAGCGCGTTGGCATACATGTCGGCGAATTCCGAGGAGGCGACCCAGGAGAGGAACTTCTTGGTCTCTTCCGGATGCGCGGTCTTCGCATTCATGCCGATCGCGATGTCGGTATGGTCGGAGATGAAGCAGGGATCGCCATCCTTGGCCACCGGCGGCATGAAGGCGCCCATCTTGAACTGCGCCTGGGTGTTGAAGCCACCGATTTCCCACGAACCGGCCGGATAGATCGCGGCGCGGCCGAGCGTGAAGAGGTTCTGGCTGTCGGGATAGGTCTGCGCCTCGAAGCCGTCGCCGAGATAGGGCTTCCACTTGGCGAGCACTTCATAGGGCTTGACCCAGGCCGGGTCGGTCAGCTTCTGCTCGCCCTTGATCAGCGCCAGACGGCCTTCCTCGCCCTTCCAGTAGTTCGGGCCGATATTCTGGTAGCCCATCGTGGCGGCTTCCCAGAGATCCTTGGTGCCCATGGCGAGCGGGATGTAGTTGCCGTCGGCCTTGATCGCGTCGAGCACCTTGAAGAACTCCTCCTCGGTCTTCGGCGGCTGGAGGCCGAGCGCATCGAAGGCGTCCTTGTTATAGATGAAGCCGTGAATGACCGAGGCCATCGGAACGCAGAAGGTGGCCTTGCCATCGTCGGTCTGCCAGGCGGACTTCGCCACCGGCGAGAAGTTCTCCATGCCCGGATTGGCGGAGATGTCGGCCAGATAGCCCTTCTTGTAGAGCTCGAGCGAGGCGTCGAACGGGCGGCAGGTGATCAGGTCGCCGGCCGAGCCGCTTTCGAGCTTGGCGTTGAGCGCCGCATTGTATTCCGTCGGGGCAGACGGGGAGAACACGACCTTGATGCCGGGGTTCTTGGCTTCGAAAGCCGGGATAAGCTTGTCCTTCCAGATCGCCAGGTCGTCGTTGCGCCAGCTTTCGATGGTCAGCGTCACGTCCTCGGCGCGGGCCGTACCGGCGAGGCCGGCGAGTGCGGTCGCCACGAGCAGCGCCTGTTTGAATGCACGGGTCATCTTTCATTTCTCCCAATTTTAGCAATCGCCCACTGTGGCCGATGCTGGTTCCTACGACGAGCCTGCCTTGGCCTTCTTCAGGGCGTTGCGCAGGTTCTGGTTCGAGCTTTCGAGAAGGGCGCCGGCCGCCTTGGCATCGCCGGCGCCGGCGGCGAGCAGAACGGCGATCTTGACCGATCCGTCAGCGGCGTCGAGCAATTGCCCGGCACGCTCCAGGTCGGCGCCGGAAATGGTGGCGACGATGCGGCGCGCCCGATCGCGCAGCTTGGCATTGTCCGGCCGGAGATTGACCATGAAACCGTCATGGACATGACCGAGATCGATCGCCGTCAGCGTCGAGATCATGTTGAGGGCGATCTTCTGGGCCGTGCCGGCGCCCATGCGCGTCGAACCGGCCACCGGCTCGGGGGGCGTTTCGAGCAGAATGCCGACATCGGCGACGCCGAGAAGCGGCGTGCCGGGATTGTTGGCGATGCCGATGACCGCCGCGCCCCGCGCCCGGGCCGCTTCCGCCGCCCGCACCGTATAGGGCGTCGAGCCCGAGGCGGAGACGCCCACCAGGCAGTCCCGGCCGGTCAGGGCGAGTTCACCGATGTCGCGCTCGGCGAGATCGACATCGTCCTCGTAGCCGCCGGCAAGCAGGCGCAGGCTCTCGGCGCCGCCTGCCAGGAGGATTGGTGCCTGCTCCGGCGCGAGGCCGAAGGTTCCCGGCAGCTCGAGCCCGTCCGACATCGCCATGAGCCCGGAACTGCCGGCGCCGCAATAGACGAGGCGCCCGCCGGCCCGGATCTGGCCGGAAATCAGCCGCGCCGCGAGGGCAATGTCGGGCAGTGCAGGACGCAGGCTCGCAACGGCGCGGATCTGGCCGTCGAGCAGCACGGACAGGATCTCGGACGGCGGCAGGCCGTCCAGTCCCTCTGCCTTTTCGTGCCGCGCTTCCGTCGCTCTCGCCATCGTTCTCCCCAATGCTGCGCTGATAATGCCAAAAAAATACCACTTGTCCAGCGGAATTTACGAATTTGTGACGCTCCCCCCAAGCCGCTTCCCAGCTCGAAAGAATTATGTTGAGATTTCAGCATTTTGGAAGATTTCTGTTTGCCGACCTCCAAACCGGCTTGGTTAATGGTATTTTTTTGGTATTATATTGCCGAGGAGCAGACGATGCCTGATTTTCTGATTGGTATTGATGGCGGCGGCACAAGCTGCAGGGCCGCGGTGGCGACGCCCGACGGGCGCATCGTCGGCCGGGCCACGCGTGGCGCCGCAAATATCCTGACCGATCTCGATGGCGCGCTCGCCAACATCCTTGCGGCGTCGCGGGCGGCGCTCGAAGATGCCGGCGAAGATCCCGAGCGCCTGGGCGACGCGCCCGCGCTCCTCGGTCTGGCCGGATCCAATGTCAGCGATGTGGCCGAGCGGCTGATGGCCCGGCTGCCCTTCCGTCGCGCCGAGATCGTCTCCGACGGACTGATCGCGCTTCAAGGTGCTTTTGGTGACGAGGACGGGGCGATCGCCATTCTCGGGACTGGCACCATGTATCTCTGCCGCCATGGCGGCGCGCTTCGGTCGTTCGGCGGCTGGGGCTTCGTGGTTGCGGATCAGGGCAGCGGCGCCCGGCTCGGACGCGCGCTTCTGGAGGAGTGCCTGCTTGTCAGTGACGGTGTGCGTGCCGGGTCGAGTCTCACCGATGATGTGCTGGCGGAGTTCGGCGGCGAGCCGGCCCGTCTCGTGGCCTTCGCCCGCTATGCCGCGCCGTCGGATTTCGGACGCTATTCCCCGCGGATCTTCGCAGCGGCCAATGCCAACGATCCCGTCGGCCTCAGGCTGCTGAAGGCCGGGGCGGCGGCCGTCGACGAGATCCTCGACGTCGTCGCTCTCTCGGGCGGTGAGCGGATCTGCCTCCTGGGCGGGCTTTCGCCGCATTATCCGAAGTGGCTCTCCGATGCCAACAGGGCGCGCCTGGTCGGTCCGAGGGCCGCAGCACTCGATGGGGCCGTGGCCCTCGCGGTGTCGCGCTTCGGCGGGGAGGAGGGTCGATGACCGCCGTCTCCGCCTTTCTCTCGCCCGACGACCTGCAATCGGCGGGTGCGGGTCCGCTCTATGTCAAGCTGCAGCAGGCGCTGGAAGGGGCGATCCATTCCGGCCGGCTGAAAGCGGGCGACGCGCTGCCGCCCGAGCGCGACCTCGCCGAATATGCCAGCATCAGCCGCGTCACCGTCCGGAAGGCGGTGGACGAACTGGTCCGCCAGGGCAAACTCATCCGCAAGCACGGTTCAGGCACCTTCGTCGCGCGCCCGGTGGAGAAGGTCGAGCAGCCGCTCTCGCGCCTTACATCCTTCACCGAGGACATGGCCCGGCGTGGTCTTTCGACCCGCGCCGAATGGATCGAGCGCGGACTGTTCACGCCCTCGCCGGACGAAATGGTGATGCTCGGCCTGCCCGCCGGCGGACTGGTGGCGCGGCTCGGCCGCCTGCGCATCGCCGACGACAATCCGCTGGCCATCGAGCGCGCCAGCATTTCCGCCGCGTTCCTGCCCGATCCGCAGGAGGTCGGCGCCTCGCTCTATGCGGCGCTCGAAGCCCGCGGCGTCCGCCCGGTGCGCGCGATCCAGCGCATCTCCGCCCGCACGGTGAAGGAGCACGAGGCCGACATGCTCGACGTGGCCCCCGGCTCGGCAGGACTCGCCATCGAGCGCATTTCCTACCTGCCATCAGGTCAGGTGGTGGAACTCACCCGTTCGCTCTACCGGGGCGACGCCTATGATTTCGTAGCAGAGCTCACGCTCGGCTGACTGAGAGACCCTGATGACCAAGACCCATATGCGCCGCGAGATCGACGAAATTCCGGAAGCAGCAGCACGCCTGCTCGATCGGTCCGGCGCGGCGCTGCAGGCGGCGGGCGCCGCGCTCGCCGCCAAGAACCCGGCTTTCCTCTGCACCATTGCGCGCGGCTCGTCCGACCATGCGTCGCTCTTCATCAAATATGCGATCGAGCTGACCACCGGCCGGGCCGTCGCCTCGCTCGGGCCGTCGCTCGCCTCGATTTACGGTGTCAAGCTGTCGCTTGCGCCCGCCGCTGTGCTCTCGGTCTCGCAGTCCGGCCAGAGCCCCGACATCATTGCGCTGGTCGATGCGGCAGGGGAGGCGGGTGCCTTGACGGTGGCGCTGACCAACACGCCCGGATCGCCGCTCTGGGAGCGGTCGCATGTCAAGATCGACATCGCCGCCGGGCCGGAACTCGCCGTCGCCGCGACCAAGTCCTATGTCAATTCCGCGGTCGCTGGCCTTGCCATCCTCGCCGAATGGACCGGCGACGCCGGGCTAGGCCGCGCCGTGCGCGACCTGCCCGACCATCTGCGCAGGGCGCTCGATCTCGACTGGGCGGCCCTCGGCGCGGCGCTCGAGCGCTCCGAATCGCTTTATGTCCTCGGTCGCGGTCCGGCGCTGGCCATCGCCTCGGAAGCGGCCTTGAAATTCAAGGAGACCGCCGACTACCACGCCGAGGCCTATTCCTCCGCCGAAGTGCTGCACGGTCCGGTGGCTCTCGTCGACCGGTCCTTCCCCGTGCTGGCCCTTGCGGCAAGGGACGCTGCAGAGGCAAGCGTGGCGGACATTGCCGAGAACATTGCCGGTCGCGGTGCGCCGACCTTCCTCACCTCCGACCGGGCGGAGAAATCCACCCGGCTGCCCTTCGTCTCCACCGGCAACCCCATCACCGACGCGCTCTGCCTGATCGTGCCCTTCTACGGCTTCGTCGAGGCCCTGTCGCGTCGCCGGGGCTACAATCCGGACAAGCCCGCTGCCCTGAGCAAAGTGACGAAAACCCAATGAGCACGATCGCGATTTCAGGCGCCCGCATCTTCGACGGTGCCGACTGGCACGAGGACAGGACCCTCGTCGCGGAGGGCGGGCGCATCGTGGCACTTGCGGACGGCCCGCCGGCTGGCGCTCGCCGGATCGACGGGGAGGGCGCCCTCTTGGTGCCCGGCTTCATCGACCTCCAGGTCAATGGCGGCGGCGGCACCATGTTCAACAGCGATCCGACGCCCGACGGCATCGCGCGGATCGCCCGCGCGCATGCCCGGTTCGGCACGACCAAGCTCCTGCCGACATTGATCACCGATGACAGGACGATCACTGCCGAGGCCCGAAAAGCGGGCCTTGACGCCGCCAGGCGCCGCATTCCGGGCTTCCTCGGTATCCATCTCGAAGGCCCGCATCTCTCGGTCTCGCGAAAGGGTGCGCACGACCCTGCTCTGATCCGGCCGATGGCGGCAGAGGACCAGGCGGCGCTCGCGGACTATCGTCGCGAGGCGGGCCATCTCCTCACCACACTTGCACCCGAAAGCGTGACGATCGAGCAGGTGCGTAGCCTGGCCACGGCAGGCGTTACCGTCAGCCTCGGTCATACCGACACGACCTGCCGCAATGCATCGGCCTATTTCGCCGCCGGCGCCCGCATGGCGACGCATCTCTTCAACGCGATGAGCCCGCTCGGGCATCGCGAACCCGGCCTGGTCGGGGCGGCGATCGACAGCGAAACGGCCTTTGCCGGCATCATCGCCGACGGGTTCCATGTCGATCCCGTGGCGATGGGTGTCGCGCTGAGGGCCAAGCGTGGTCCCGGCCGCATCTTCATCGTCACAGACGCGATGTCGACAATCGGCACCGACGATACCGGTCTCACGCTGAACGGGCGGCAGGTTTTCCGCGAGGGCGGGCGGCTGACGCTCGCCGACGGCACGCTGGCCGGTGCCGACATCGACATGCTGTCCTCCGTCCGCTTCGTGCACGAACGGCTCGGATTGCCGGTCGAGGAAGCGATCCGCATGGCCTCGCTCTACCCCGCCCAGGCAATGGGCATCGACGACCGTCACGGGCGTCTGCTGCCGGGCCATGTCGCCGATATGCTGCTTCTCGACGCCGACCTCACGATCCGCACCGTCTTCATCGACGGGACGGAAGTCGAATAGGCGGAGGACAAGTGGCCGGAGGACCAGGTTTCGCCCGCCGGGGACGGCAGCTCGCCCAGGGACAGCGGTCCGAGCTCACCGTCATCGACACAGCCACGGGCGAGACGTCAGTCGTCTTTGCAACGACCGCCGTCATCGAGGCTCCCAACTGGACGCCTGACGGCGCGAGGCTGATCTTCAATGCCGGCGGCGAGCTCTGGCGCATCGATGCGGCCGGCGGGGGCGATCCGGTCAGGATCGATACCGGCCCGCTTCGGGATCTCAATAACGACCATGTGCTTTCGCCCGATGGACGGACACTCTATGTGAGCTCCGACGACGGCCACCTCTACCGCCTGCCGGTCGAGGGCGGTTTGCCCTCGCGCGTGTCCAACAGCCACTCCACGCCGTTCCATTACTACCTCCACGGTATCTCGCCGGACGGGCTGACCCTCGCCTATGTCGCTGTCGAGGGCGCGGGTGGCGACCGGCGGATCAACATCTTCACCATCCCCGCCGCGGGTGGACCCGATCGGCGGCTCTCGGACGTGGCCGCGCCGAATGACGGGCCGGAATTCTCGCCCGACGGCGCGTGGATCTATTTCAATTCCGAGCGCGCTTCCGTGACGGCCGGCCATGCACAAGTGTTCCGCATGCGGCCCGACGGTACGGCGATCGAGCAACTCACCTTCGACGAGCGGGTGAACTGGTTTCCGCACCTGTCGCCTGACGGCCGGACGGTCGTCTATCTCAGCTATCCCCCCGGCACGACCGGTCACCCCGCCGACAGGCCGGTGACCCTGCGCCTGATGAGACCCGACGGTTCCGGGGCGCGTGACCTCGTTTCACTCCATGGTGGCCAGGGCACAATCAACGTCAACAGCTGGGCGCCGGACTCCCGCCGTCTGGCTTTCGTCAGTTATCCCGCCGGTGACTGAAGAAAATCTGTCGCACTCCGCGAATAAATTGCGTGACGTCGACGTCTTTCCATTCGCGGGGAGTGTCATCGTACGGCCCGGAGAGGTCGGCGTTTCCCGGTATTTGCAAGAGGGGCGGGCGTATCTCTCTCTTCCGGGGGAAGAGATTGACACGCTCTCGCGATAGTTCGAAGTTGATTGCCGAAGATCCTGCGGTCATTGGGAGCTGACAGCCATGCGCGTCTTTATCCGACTTTTCCTACTTCTTTCCGCTCTTCTGTTTTCCGTGATGTCCGCCCAGGCCGCCGAAGGCGCGCGCAAGGTCGTGACCGTCAAGGACGCGGATTATTTCGGCTTCGATCTTCGCACCGAGCAGAATGTGACGCTCGAAAAGTGCTCCGAGATCTGCATCGGTGACACGGCCTGCAAGGCCTTCACCTACAACACCAAGGCACAATGGTGCTTTCTGAAGTCCGACTTCCAGAAAATGAACCCGTTCCCGGGCGCCATTGCCGGCAAGATCGTCACCGAAGTTGCGGAGGCCGATATCGGTGCGGCACCGGTGCCGGATTTCCTGAACGAATGGCAGATCGGCGAAGCCACGCGCTTTGCCGACAAACTCGAGACGCCTGCCGGCTACGAGGGTATCGGCCTCGATGCGGCAATCACCATGGCGCGCCAGTCCGTCAATTCCGGCGTCATCGACCAGGCGATGCTCGGCTTCAAGGCCGCGTTGAAGCTCGATCCCGAGAATGCCGACCTCTGGATGGAAATGGCCAATGCCGGCAACCGCATCACCGGCAATTACGACATCAACAGCCAGGCCTTGAATGCGGCCATCAACGGCTATGACCTGACCCGCACCAAGAGCGCACGGGCCAAGGCGCTGGCCATCCTTGCGAAGTCGCTCGAGAACAGCTCCTATTCCCGCGCCGGCATCAATGCCTACAAGGCGAGCCTCAAGCTCGTCGATGACGGCACCGTCCGCGTCGCCTACGAGGATCTTCGCGCCCGCCAGGGTTTCCGGGTGATCGGCAACACGGTCGACAACGACAACGCCAATCCGCGCGCCTGCTTCCAGTTCTCGGAGAACCTGGTCAAATCGGGCGTCGACTACTCGTCCTATGTCACGCTCGACGGCGCAGCGCCCAAGGCGCTCGAAGCCAAGGAGGCGCAGATCTGCGTCGAAGGCCTCGTCCATGGCGAGCGCTACAAGATCTCGCTGCGCGAGGGCCTGCCGTCCTCCGTCGACGAGCCGCTGCTGGCGCAGTCCGATTTCGACATCTACGTCAAGGATCGCGGGCCCACCGTCCGTTTCACCGGCGACAGCTTCGTGCTGCCCTCGACGGCGCGCCGCGGCATCCCAATCGTCTCGATCAACACCGACAGCGCCGATCTCAAGCTCTACCGCATCGGTGACCGCAACATCACCTCGCTCCTGCAGAACTCGCAGTTCCTGACCCAGCTCGACGGCTACAACGCCTCGCAGATCGAGAGCCAGCAGGGCGAACTCGTCTGGCAGGGCCAGATCGACATCAAGTCGGAACTCAACAAGGAGGTGATCACCTCCTTCCCGGTCGACGAGGCGCTGCCGGAGCGCAAGCCGGGCGTCTACGCCCTGACCGCCGCCTCCAAGCAGGGCCCCGACAACTATTGGGACGCCAAGGCGACGCAGTGGTTCGTGGTTTCCGACCTCGGAATCTCGACCTATGCCGGCTCCGACGGGCTGAACGTGTTCGTGCGCTCGCTTGCGTCTGCCAAGCCGCTGCCGAACATCAAGGTCACGCTGCTCGCCAAGAACAACGAGGTGCTCGGCACCGCGACCAGCGACGCGGACGGCCGGGTCGTACTGTCCGCCGGCCTGATGCGCGGCACGGCGGCGATGACGCCGGCGATCCTGACCGCCACCGACGGCGCCAAGGACTATGTCTTCCTCGACATGACGCGCGCCGGCTTCGATCTCTCCGACCGCGGCGTCACCGGACGTGCGGCGCCGGGCGCCATCGACGTGCTGGCCTGGACCGAACGCGGCATCTATCGCGCGGGCGAAACCGTCCATGTGGCGGCCCTGGCGCGCGACATTGCCGGGCAGGCCATCGACAAGCTGCCGCTGACCTTTGTCTTCAGCCGTCCCGACGGCGTCGAGGACCGGCGGATCGTTTCCGACGGCGGCAAGCTCGGCGGCCATACCGTCGACTTGACGCTCCAGGACAATGCGATGCGCGGCTCCTGGAACCTCGCTGTCTACACCGACCCCAAGCAGTCGGCGATCAGCAATGTCAGCTTTCTGGTCGATGACTTCGTCCCCGACCGCACCGAGTTCACCATGACCAGCGCCCATGGCGCGATCGATATGGGCCAGCCCGAGTCGATTTCCGTCGAAGGTCGCTACCTCTACGGCGCTCCGGCTGCCGGCATGGAGCTCGAAGGCGACGTCGTCATCAAGCCGACCCGCATTCGCGACGCCTATCCGGGCTACCAATTCGGCCTCGCCGACGAGGAAGCCTCCGACGGCACCACGATGGCGCTCGAAAATCTCGACGTGCTGGATGATGACGGCAAGACCAGCTTCGACGTGGTTCTGCCGGAACTGCCGGCGACGACGCAGTTCCTCGAGGCCAGGCTGACGGTGCGCATGAGCGAGCCGGGCGGCAAGGCCGTGGAGCGCCAGATCACGCTGCCGGTCAATTCCGGCAACGAGATGATCGGCATCAAGCCCGAATTCCAGGGCGACCTCGCCGAGAACTCCATCGCCAATTTCCAGGTGATCGGCCTCGACAGCAAGAATGCCAAGACGCCGATGACGGGCCTCACCTGGCGGCTGCTCTCCATCGAGCGCGAATACCAGTGGTATCGCGACGGCGGCGTCTGGCGCTATGAGCCGATCTCCTCGACCAAGCAGGTTGCCGACGGTAAGCTCGACCTGACAACCGACGGCGGCAAGATCTCGGTGCCCGTCAACTGGGGCCGCTATCGCCTCGAAATCGAATCCGCATCGAGCGACGGCCCGACATCGAGCGTCGAGTTCGACGCCGGCTGGTATGTCGAATCGGCTTCGACCGAGACGCCCGACGGCCTGGAAATCGCCCTCGACAAGGACAGCTACAAGCCGGGCGAGACCGCCAAGCTCAAGATCTCGCCGCGCTTCGCCGGCGAAGCCCTGATCAATATCGGCACCGAAAGCGTGCTGATCAGCAAGTCGGCCTCCATCGCCAAGGAAGGCGGCGTGGTCGAGATTCCCGTCACCCAGGAACTCGGCGCCGGCGCCTATGTCACCGCGACGCTCTTCCGTCCGGGCGATGCCCAGGAAAGCCGCATGCCGATGCGCGCGATCGGCGTGAAATGGCTGAATGTCGATCCGGGCGACCGCAAGCTCGCGGTCACGCTCGATGCCCCGGCCCAGACGCTGCCCCGCCAGCCGATCGAGATCGGCGTCACCGTGGCCGGCGCCAAGGCGAACGAAGAGGCCTATCTGACGCTCGCCGCCGTCGATGTCGGCATCCTCAACCTGACCCGCTATGAGCCGCCGAAGCCGGAAAACTGGTATTTCGGCCAGCGCATGCTGGGGCTGGAGATCCGCGACCTCTATGGCCGCCTGATCGACGGTTCGCTCGGCGTGACCGGTCGCCTCCGGACCGGCGGCGACGGCGCGGAGACCGCCCTCGAAGGCAGCCCGCCGACCGAGAAGCTGGTCGCCTTCTTCGAGGGCCCGGTGAAGCTCGACGAGAATGGCAAGGCCGTCGTCAGCTTCGACATCCCGCAGTTCAACGGCACGGCACGCCTGATGGCCGTCGCCTGGACCAAGGCCGGCGTCGGAAGCTCGGTCAAGGACGTGATCATCCGCGATCCGGTTGTGGTGACCGCCAGCCTGCCGAAGTTCATGGCGCCTGGAGACCAGTCGCAGATCCGCCTGGACATCGCCAATACCGACCTGCCCGAGGGCGATTACACGGTGAGCCTCGCGTCCAATCCCTCCGTCACGATCGCCGAGAGCGTGTCCGGCAAGCCGGTCCATCTCGCCAAGGGCGGCAAGACAGACATGACCGTGCCGATCAAGGGCGGCGTGCCCGGTGACGGCGTGATCACCGTCACCCTGGAAGGGCCCGACGGCCTGTCGCTCAGCCAGGCGCTGAACGTGACGGTGCGTCCTTCGACGCTGCCGCTCACCGAGCGCCGTCTCGTCCGGCTCGATCCCGGCCGCAATCTGGTGGTCGACAGCCAGCTCTTCGCCGACTCGATCATGGAGGGCGCCTCGGTCAGCCTCAACATGACCCGCTCGCCCGCCTTCGACGTGCCGGCATTGTTGATGACGCTCGACCGCTATCCCTATGGCTGCGCCGAGCAGACGACGAGCCGGGCGCTGCCGCTGCTCTACCTGTCGGAACTCTCCACGGCTTCCGGTCTGCCGGATGACGGCGAGGTGAAGAAGCGGGTGCAGGAGGCGATCTACCGCGTCCTCTCCTACCAGTCCTCCAGCGGCAGCTTCGGTCTCTGGGGACCCGGCTCGGGCGACATGTGGCTGGACGCCTATGTCACCGACTTCCTGACCCGGGCGCGCGAGCAGAAGTTCGACGTTCCCGAGCAGGCGCTCGTGCAGGCACTGGACAATCTCGAAAACCAGCTCGGTTACGACAACAACGTCGCCGCCCGCGGCAACGAGATGGCCTATTCTCTCTATGTGCTCGCCCGCAACCGTCGTGCCGCCATCAGCGATCTGCGCTACTATGCAGACACGATGCTGAGCGAGTTCCCGACCGAACTGGCCCGCGCCCATATCGCCGCGGCGCTCGCGCTCTATGGCGATCGGGAGCGGTCGGAGCGGATCTTCGCGAATGTCGCCAACATGTCGGACATGCTGGTCAATGTCAGCCTCACCCGGTCCGACTACGGCTCGGTGCTGCGCGACGATGCGGCCATCCTCGCGCTCGCCGCCGAGAGCAAGCCGCAAAGCCGCGTCGTGCCCGCCATGGCCAAGACGGTCGCCCGGGAATGGGAGAACAAGACCTGGCTCTCGACCCAGGAGCAGACATGGATGGTGCTCGCCGCCCGTGCCCTGAAGGATGGCGACCAGGATATCCGCGTCACGGTCAACGACGTCGCCCGGCAGGGCGGTTTCCAGACCCGCGTCACCGGCGACGAGCTGTTGGCGAACCCGCTCAAGGTGGTCAATACCTCGAAGGACCCGGTGACCGCCGTCCTGACCTCGGTCGCCTCGCCCAAGGAGCCGCTGACGGCAGGCGGAGACGGATTCGAGATCAGCCGTGCCTACTACACGCTCGACGGCGAGGAGGCCAACATCAGCGAGGCCACGCAGAACGAACGCTATGTCGTGGTTCTGACGGTCACGCCGAAGAACGACCTGCTCACCCGGATGATGGTGACCGATCTCCTGCCCGCCGGTTTCGAGATCGATAATCCCGGCCTTGTGAACAGCGCCAGCCTCGGCAATTTCGACTGGCTGCCGGAGACGGAGGCCGCCCATCTCGAGTTCCGGTATGACCGGTTCCTCGCGGCAATCGACCGCTATCCGGGCGATACGAGCCAGGTGACGCTGGCCTATGTGGTCCGTGCGGTGACCCCCGGCACTTACGACCAGCCGGCTGCGAGCGTCGAGGACATGTACCGTCCCGAGCTCTATGCCCGCACGGCTGCCGGCAAGATGAAGGTGGTGGCGCCGTCGGGCCCCGCGACGGAGACCCCCGATGGCCTTCCTGAGAACCCTCTCGATCCTGACCGTGGCCCAGGCCGCTTTCGCGGTCGGGATCACATGGGCCATCGCCTGGGCCGACAAGGCCTATCCGCCACCGCTCGACCAGGCGGCGGCTTCCTCCCGCGAGGTGCGGGACGCGGACGGCGCGCTGCTGCGCGCCTTCACCACGAAGGACAGCAAGTGGCGGCTGAAGGTCGCCGCCGCCGATGTCGACCCGCAATACATCCGGATGCTGGTGGCTTACGAGGATCAGCGCTTCGCCGAGCATCGCGGCGTCGATCTCTGGGCGATCGGCCGCGCGGGCTGGCAGATCCTGACCCACGGCCGGATCGTCTCCGGTGGCTCGACCCTCTCCATGCAGGTCGCCCGCCTGATCGAGCCGCGTCAGGGCCGGTCCTTCGCTTCTAAATTCCTGCAGATGGCGCGGGCGGTGCAGATCGAGCGCCGGCTGAGCAAGGCCGAGATCCTCGACCTCTACCTCAACCTTGCGCCCTATGGCGGCAATCTGGAAGGCGTGCGCTCGGCCAGCCTCGCCTATTTCGGCAAGGAGCCGAAGCGGCTGTCGGTCGCCGAGGCGGCGATGCTGGTCGCCCTGCCGCAGTTGCCTGAGCGGCGCCGGCCCGACCGTTACCGCGCCAATGCCGAAGCGGCGCGCGAGCGGGTGCTCAAGCGGCTTGCCGTGGCAAGCGTCATCGGCGACGGGGAGGCAGAGCGTGCCCTGATCTTCCCCGTGCCGTCGGAACGCAAGGCGCTGCCCTCGCTCGCGGCGCATCTCTCGGAGGCGGCGCTGCGCAAGTGGCCCGACCGTACGACGCACAAGACCACGCTCCGCAAGGACGTTCAGCAGGCGCTGGAACAGGTGGCGCGCGAGGCCTCCAAACGCATCGGCGACAAGCTCTCCGTCGCCATCGTCATGGCCGACGCCAAGACCGGCGAGATCATCGGCGAGGTCGGCTCCGCCGACTATCTCGACACCAGCCGCTCCGGCTGGATCGACATGACCCGCCAGGTGCGCTCCCCCGGCTCGACGCTGAAGCCCTTCATCTACGGCCTCGCCTTCGAGGAAGGACAGATCGCCCAGGAGACGATCATCGAGGATCGGCCTGCCGACTTCTTCGGCTATCGGCCGCGCAATTTCGACATGTCCTATCAGGGCGACGTGACCATCCGCCAGGCGCTGCAGATGAGCCTCAACGTGCCGGCGGTCAAGGTGCTCGACAATATCGGCCCCGCCAAGCTCCTGGTGCGGCTGCGCCGGGCCGACGTCAAGCTTGTGCTGCCGCAGAACGAGGTGCCGGGCCTCGCCATTGCACTGGGCGGTGCGGGCGTGACGCTCAAGGACCTCGTCCAGCTCTATGCGGCACTTGCCAATCGCGGCAAGCCGGTAACGCTTGGCGACGGGGTTCACGAGGAGCCCGCCGTGATCGACGGCTCGCCGCTTCTCGACCCGGTGGCCACCTGGCAGATCTCCGACATTCTCTCCGGCGTCAAGCCGCCGCTCGGCGCCGTCGATCTCGGCATCGCCTACAAGACCGGAACCAGCTACGGCTATCGTGACGCTTGGTCGGTCGGCTATGACGGCCGCCATGTCATCGGCGTCTGGATCGGCCGCGCCGACAATGGTGCGGTGCCGGGCCTGAGCGGCTACAAGTCCGCCGCGCCGATCCTCTTCGACGCCTTCCGCAAGTCCAATGTCGCCATCGCCGCCCTGCCCAAGGCGCCGGCTGGCGCGCTCCGGCTGACGGAGGCCGAGCTGCCGGTCAGCCTCAAGCGCTTCGCCCATACGCGGACCGGCCTCATCGCGCTCAATGCCCGGGAGGCGGCGCCACAGATCGTGTATCCGCCGCAGGGCGCCGAGGTCGAGGTCGGCCTGCAGTCGGGCGACCCGACACCGCTTTCGCTGAAGCTTCAGGGCGGCCGGCCGCCGTTCCGCTGGCTGGCGAACGGCGTCGCCCTTCCCGATGCCACACGCAAGCGCAGCTATACCTGGCTGCCCGACGGCGCCGGCTTCTCGACTCTGACGGTCATCGATGCCGACGGCCGGGCGGCCAGTGTCCGCGTCTTCCTGAACTGACGGACCGGGCCCCCGTTGGGGCCCCTCTGGCCGCGAGGATCTGCGGCCGCGAGGATCTGTGCTCAATCGATCGGGTGGATCAACGCCGTCGTCGCGGCACCGCCGTCCCGCGGGGACGGTGCGCGCTGGGCAGCGTGATGCCATTCCTTGCGGCCCAGCATGCGGACCGCATCGACGATGCGGGTGAAGCTCTCGCGCGCCCGCGCCACGCTGTGTCGGGCGCGGAGGAAGCCGTGCACCAGGCCGGCCTCGTCGTGCCACCAGGCCTTGCCGCCGGCGGCGACGATGCGGTCGCGGTAGGCCTGGCCATCGTCCGACAGCGGATCGTTTTCGGCCGTGATGATCACGGTCGGCGGCAGGCCGGAAAAGTCGCGGTCCGTGAGCGGCGCAAGCGTTGCATCGGCCACGACCGGCCGGCCGGCGGTCCGGATCCGGCGGTAGTAGTCGAGGTCCCGCGTGCCGAGCATCGGCGCCTCGGCGTGACGCTGGTAGGAGCCGCCCGACATGTCGTCGCCGAGCAGCGGATAGATGAGGACCTGCCCGATCGGCCGCGTCTTCAGGCTGCGGGCCGCATGCGCGACGGCGGCGGCGAGATTGCCGCCGGCACTGTCGCCTGCCAGTACGATCGGGATGTCGTAGCCGTCGGCGACCCAGCGATAGGCGGCGAGCGCGTCGTCGAAGGCGGCGGGATGCGGATGTTCGGGCGCCAGCCGGTAGTCGACCGCCATCACCTCGTAACCGGTACGGTGGCAGATCTCGGCGCAGATGTCGTCATGGCTCTCGAGACCGCCGACGACAAAGCCGCCGCCGTGATAGTAGATCACGACGGCGTGCGCGTCGTAGCGCATCGCACGATAGCGGCGCACGGGGATCCGGCGGTCCCTGAGTGCGATTGCCTTGTTCTCGGCGGATACGCCCTCGGGATAGCCGCTGAAAAATTCCCGGCACATCCGGTCGTAGATGTCGCGGCGGCGTGCGATACTGTCGTCGGCCGACGCCGTGGCATAGAAGGCGTTGGTCCGGTCGATGAAGGTCCAGGTTTCCTCGTCGATCAGCATCCGGTAGTCGGTCATGGCGTGCCTCCCTCATTGCCGCGATTCAAGCATATCGGGGGCGGCCTCGCCAGCCTTGATCCAGCACGGATCAGATGACGTTGCGCACGAAGGGGAGTTTGCGGAGGGTCCAGGACAGGGAGAAGGAGACGACGGCACCGCCGGCCGTCAGCAGGACGAACTTGACGACGGCCGGCAGCGGCAGCCCGTTCAGGACGAGTGCCAGCGTGACGAGAACCGGCGGATGCAGGATGAAGGCGCCATAGCTCTGGCGCGACAGGAAACCCCAGCGGCGATCGCGTTCACTGAAGCGCATCTCGAAATACCAGAGCGAGCCGCCGATGAGGCCCCCGGCAACGACGGGCTCCCAGAACGCGTAGACGATGCTGGACAGGGTGAATCCCGTCCGCGCATCACCGCCGCCCCACAGCACCACCGCTGGCAGCACGGGGACAGCGACGATGGCGGCGATAAGCCAGGGCACGGCATGGCGCTGCTTGACCCGCTCCACCCATCCGTAGCGTTCGGCCACGCAGCCCAGCGCGAAAAGGAAGATATAGGAGGCGAAATAGGCCGGTTGCAGCCCGAAGACGGTCTCTCCGACCGGCGAGACCTGGCGGATGACGAGTGCAGCGCATCCCACCGCCAGGGCCGCCGCGATCCAGGCGAGATGGCCTGGCACCGGGCGACGCGGTCCGACCCGGACCGGCACCGTCCGCCGCCAGATGACGTAAGCGAGCGAAAACACCAGCAGTGCCAGCGCGAACCACATCGGGCCGACAACGAAACGACCCTGCATGACGAGCGCGCGCCAGGCGGCCGGAAAAGCGATGCCGTCGGAGGCGATGGCCACGGTGAGCGGACCGATCAGGAAACCGAAGACGAGGAGCGGCAGGCCAAGCCGCAGCAGCCTGTCTCGCGTATAGGCGGCCCAGCCCTTACGGTCGAAGGACGGTGGAGTCAGGTAACCGGCGAGCAGAAAGAAATAACCGAGCACGAAGGCCTGATTGACGGCGACGAACAGTGTCAGGCCGAGGGCGGTCGGGCCATCGCCGGGGGCGAGCTTGACGAACCAGTCCCCGCTCGCCCCATAGGTGATGGCGCTATGATGCGCAATGACCAGGAGGGTCAGAATGACCCGGATCCTGTCGAGGAAAAATGCCCGCATACTCTCCCGCCCCCCGGAACTCGGCGGCAATCTGCACGAAGCCCGACCTATTGGAAACGCCGCGTCCGGTCAACGGTCAGCCCCGCGCAGGGCGGAATAGATCTCCCCATAGCCTGGCCGCCGGAAATGGCCGAAATCGTCGGCATAGTTGACGCAGCGACTGCCGGTGGCGGCGACCTCTTGCGGCGCAGGCGGCGCGGCATAGCGGCCGCAGGTGAAGCGCAGGTCGTCGACTTCGAAATAGCGCATCGCGGCCCGCTCTCTGCTCCACAGGCGGACGGCCGCGTTGATCCTTTTGCGGTCGGCGTCGCGGAAGTGGAAATCCGAACCGCGCGGCGGAATGCCCATGATGTGGATCACCGCGCCGGGCCAGCGGCTGCGCACCCGCTCCGCAACCGCCTCGATGCCGGCGACGATCGCACAGGCGGGAAGCGTCTCGTCGGTGAGATTGTTGGTGCCGATCAGGACCACCACCTCGCGTGGTGCGAGATGTGGCGCGTCGAGCCTGTCGAGCTGCCAGAGGAGGTGCTGGGTCCGGCTGCCGCCGACGGCGAAGTTCCAGACCCTGCCCGGGCCGAACTGGCGTTCCGCGAGATCCTTCGGCCAGAAGGCGAGGAGCGAATCCCCCACCAGGACGATGTCGGCCGTGTCGGGTGGCGATTGCAGCAGCCGGGTCGCCTTGTCCAGCCCGCTCGGCCATTGGTAGAGGACCGGAGTCGTCGTGATGGCGACGGAGAGTGCATCGCATGTCCCGGCCGTCGCCCGCATGGCGGTGAGGATGAGCAGGAGCGAGAGAAGGAACGCCTTCATGGCACCGGGGCTAGACTGTTTCGGGGCGCACAAACCTTGCCAAGCCTCCGCCTCGGGAGCAAGAGCGTCGGAACTCCAGCCGGCTCAGGCGATCTGGCGCCGGGGTTCGAGAAGCGCAGCGTCCTGCGCCTGTTCCTCCAGCATCGCAGTAATCTCTTCCGCCGGCATCGGCTTGCCGAACAGATAGCCCTGCAACTCGTCGCATCCGCAGTCGAGAAGGATATGCGCCTGGCTCTCCCGCTCGACACCCTCGGCCGTCACGGGAATACCGAGCGATCGGGCGAGCGCCGCGGTCGCTTCGAGAAGGCTGCGCGCGCCGGCATCGCGGTCGATATCGGTCACCATCGACCGGTCCACCTTCAGCCGGTCAAAGTGGAACTGCCGGAGATAACCGATGCTGGAGAAGCCGGAGCCGAAATCGTCGAGCGCGATCATCACGCCGAGCGCCCGCAGACGCTCGATCGACTGTCGGGCGCGTTGCGGGTTCTGGATGAGATAGCCTTCGGTCAACTCCAGGTTCAGCCGGGATGGATCCATGCCCGTCTCTGCAAGGATCGCACCGACCTGGGCGGCGAAGGACGGATTGCGAAGCTGCACCGGCGAGATATTGACGGCGATCGTCAGATCCGGCCATTCGCGCGCAAGGGCGCAGGCCGAGCGTAGCACGAAGGCGCCGAGGCGCTCGATGAGTCCGGTCTTCTCGGCCACGGGAATGAAGATATCGGGTGACACGGGCCCACGTCCCGGTCGGTTCCAGCGAATGAGCGTTTCGACCGCGGTTACGGAGAGATCCGCTGCTGCCACGACAGGCTGGAAGGCGACGGTCAGCTGGTCCTTTTCGATCGCGACGCGAAGCTGCGCTTCCATGGCGAGCATGGTCTCGCGGTCATTGTCCATCGACGTATCGTAGAAATGGAATCGTCCGCGGCCGCTTTCCTTGGACTTGTACATGGCGATGTCGGCGCGGCGCACCACTTCCTCGCCGTTGATCGTTCCGATCTGTGACGAGGCGATGCCGATCGAGGTGCCGACCGTCACGATGCGCTCGCCGATCTGGAAAGGCTCGTCGAAGAAATGGAGCATGGTCTCGGCGAGGGCCGCCGCGGCCGCGTCGCAGTTCTTGCGCACGAAGGCGACAGCGAATTCGTCGCCGCCAACGCGGGCGAGTACAGCGCCCTCGGGTACCAGGCAGCGGAAGCCGGCGGCGACCGACCGGATCAGGTCGTCGCCGCAGACATGGCCATAGGCATCGTTGACTTCCTTGAAGCCATCGAGGTCGAGATAGAGGAGGGCGACATCGCATTTCGTGCGCTTGGCCTCCTCGATCAATCCGTCGAGCGCCTTGAAGAGCCCGCCGCGATTGAGGAGCCCGCTCAGCCGATCCGACAGCGCCATCTGCAGAGCCGCGGTCTCGTCGGACTTGAGCCGCTTGATTTCGATGAGTCCGATGGCGAATGTGGTTGCCAGGAGGAAGCCGAGCAGCGCCATTGCGCCGCCGATCTTGCTGCGGATCTCGGAATAGGACCGGTCGCCGGGCGCGCGCGACGGCCAGGCGAGCTTGCCGAGTACGGTACCGTCGGGATCCCAGATGGCGACGAAATTCTGCTCCTCGGCGTCCGCTGCGGCGAGATGCAGGCCGCTGACGACATAGGTCTCGGCCAGCGTCTGCACCTGCTTGTCGAGGTGGCGGGCGAAAAGGAGATAGAGTCGCTTGTCGGACGGCTGGTCGATGGAGCCGGACTTCATCCGGATCAGCGCGACGCCGGTCGCGGCGATGCCCTGCTCGGTACGGATGAAGCCCCGCGCTTCCGGCGGTTTGCCGTCGGGCGCGGTCCGCGCATGGTCGAAGAGCCGCCAGACGGCCGGGGAGAAGAACTCACCCAGCGGCCTGTCGAGAGGCTTGCCGTCCTTGTAGGCCAGGACGATCTGCCTGTTGGCGTCGAGCACGGCGGCAACGTCGAACAATGTGCTGTCGGCCGACATCTCGCCGAAATTGGAGACCATCCAGGGCAAGCCGTCGCCGCTATAGGCATTGGTTGCTGCGTCGTCCCAGGCCGTGTAGTCGGTAAGCGTGGCGCCGAGTTGTCCGATGAACGTCTTGAGCGCGCCTGCCGTCGTCTGGCGCGAGCGGTCGTCATCCAGTTCGTTGGCGTGGCGCGACACTTCTCCGATAGCCGACAGCACCATGCCTCCGGCGACCATCAGCACGATGAGCACCGAAAGCAGAACGCACAATATGGCGGTGCGCCGGCTTATCCGGCCTGCTCCCTTGCGCATGTGTTCCCTGGCTCTCGCGACAGGTCACTCTTTTCCGAAATCCATTGAAGAACGCTTAACAAACAAAGGTGGAACCAAAGTCCCCGCGACCAGATTGTGTTTCCGACCGACAATGGAGCAGGATATGACCGGCACGATCAAGAGCCCGCAGGAAACTTCGCGCGAGGAGGACTTCCGCGACTACAAAGAGCGCGACCTCGATGACGGCTGGCCCTATCCGGACGAGGATGACAGCCGCGTCAAGCGCAACGAGGCCTATGGCGAAGTTCCGGCTGGATTGGAGGCGGACGGAAACGAAGGCGTCGAAATCGCCGCGAATCCGGCGATCCAGAGTGCCGGCGGCCCGTCGCTTTCCCGTGCGATCGCCGGCGAGGCGATCGAGGACGATGCACTCGAGGAAGAGATCTTCAATCGCATCATGGATGAACAGGGTCTCGACGACCAGCAGGTCACCGTCACCGTGCGCGAGGGCGTTGTCGACATCACCGGCGAGGTCGAGACCCGGGACGTGGCAGACCGGATCACGCGCATCGCGGCTGCGACAAAGGGCGTCCGCGAAGTTCGGAACGGGCTTGTGACGATTGGCGTCGACAGTCATATTCCCGCGGATACAAACTCATGAGGTCGCAACTGGCCATGCGCAGCGATCCTTTCGATCTCGATCGCTTCGTGATGGCCCAGGCCGCGACGTATGACGTGGCGCTCGCCGAACTGCTCGGCGGTCACAAGGTGACGCACTGGATGTGGTTCGTCTTTCCGCAGCTACGGGGGCTTGGCAATTCATCCATGGCGCATCGCTACGGCATCGCCTCGCTGGAAGAGGCGCGGGCCTATCTCGATCACGCGGTGCTCGGCGCGCGCCTGCGCGAGAGCGTTGCTGCCGTGCTGCACGCGGGCGACAGCTCGCTTCACGCGATCTTCGGCAGCCCTGACGACATGAAGTTCCATTCGTCGATGACCTTGTTCGCGCACGCATCCGAAGGCCGGGAACCGCTCTTCGAACAGGCACTCGACCATTTCTGTGCCGGTGAACGCGACCAGCGCACGCTGGCGCTGCTCGCCGGCTGACGATCAGGTCGGCTCCACCCGGCCCGGTCGCTTGCCGGCAATGACGGCATCCGACGGGACATCGTCGTCGAAGCGCGTCCAGCCCCCCGACTCCAGATCGTTCCGACGCGCGGCGATGTCCACGCCATGCTTGATGAGGATTGCCTCGGCCGCAACCGCCTTCGTCTCGTCCACCTCGACCGTCAGCAAGGTACCGCCGCGCCGCAGGCCCTCCGCGAAGACATGCGCGTCGCCTTCAGCCACCCCGCTCTCGGTGAGCCAGGCGATCAATCCGCCCGTCGCGCCGCCAATGATGGCCCCGGCGGCCACACCCGCAGCCGTGGAAAGTAGCCAGCCTGCAGCGACGAGTTCCCCGATGCCGGGAACGGCGAGCAGACCGAGACCGGCCAGCAACCCGCCGGCCAGCGCACCGATGCCCGCACCTGCCTCGACGCCGGCTTCCTCTTCAACGCTCTCATCCGACCAGCCGGCGGTATCTCCGGAGAGCAGGCTGATATCGGCACGGGGCACGCCCCGCGCTACGAGGTCGTCGATCGCGTCGATCGCATCGCCGCGTGTGTCGAAAAGGCCGGCCAAAGTCCTCATGAATGTCTCCTCTCGATGAGCCCATCATAACACGCACCGACGAGCGCGGGTTGCGCGAGGTCAAAACCGCCGGCTCAGGAAAGGCGACCCGGCGAGGCCGAACCGCAGCGGCGCGTCGATGCCCTTGCTGATGCCGATGCGCGGGCCGACCGTAATCTCACGCGGCTCCTGATTGGCCAGGACCTGGAACGGGGGGCTCAAGAGCGATCGTCCGTCGTCCTCGCGCGTGATGCCGAGCGCCGCACAGAGGCGGCCGGGCCCCGAAGCGAGAAGGCGGATGGCAAGCCCCCCGCGCCGCTCGGTCATGGCATCGAGGCCCGCACGCGGTTCGAGCGCCCGGATCAGCACGGCCGAACCCGGCACGCAGACGAAATTCACGCACCAGTGCATGCCGTAGATCCGGTAGACATACGCCGTTCCCGGAGCGCCGAACATCGCCGCGTTGCGGAGTGTCGGCCCCTTGAAGCTGTGAGAGGCGGGATCGTCGGGGTGGTAAGCCTCCGCCTCGACGATGGTGCCGCCAACGCCTTCGCGCAGAAAGGTCGCGCCGATCAGGTCGGGGGCGACGGCCTCCGCCGGGCGGGCGAAGAAAGCCGTGTCGAGTTGCCCATGCGACTTCGCCTGGCTCCCGTCCTGGACGCCTTCAGTCATCGTGTCTCCCTCTTCCCGACGATTCGCGACGGGATTGAAAGTCAGCACGGATGCGTCGGCTTTGCCACTCGCCCGACGTGTCGGCGCGCGAATGCCGGCCTCTCCGCACCTACTGACGGCAACGTGATCGCGCCTTAACGGTTCCGCCATCCCAAATCAGGGCGCGCCTGCCATAATCCGCCCGCAAGTATGTCGAAATCTCGCCCCCCTGCTGACGTATCAGCACACTGAGTTCCTCGATCATGGAGTTGATCAACGTGACGGACGTGACGGTGAAGGTGGACCCGGAAACAGGGGCGGCGACGGTCGAATTGCGGGGCGTCGCGATTGCGGAGCCGCGGTTCCGGCTGCGTGACACCGCAACCGAAAAATACTTGACCCGGCGGGGTTGGTCGAAGACCCCGGCCTATCTGCCGGGCGAGGCCGTGACGGCGGCCGATTTTACCGCCCTCGTGCTCGATGCTGACCTCGCCCGTCGCATCGGTTCGGGCGCGACCCTCGTGCTCGAGCAACCGACAGCGAACGTGTTTGCAAATCTTGCCTGGCCTGTGACGTCGCCTGCTGTTTCACCCGTGCCCGAAGCCCAGGAAGAACCCCAGGAAGAACCCCAGGCGGAACCGCTTGCCGAGCGCCAGACCGACGCTCCCGATCCTGCAGAAGCGCCGGCTGCCGCTGCGGCCGCCGTCGAGGAGGCCGACCGGCCCGCTGCTGCGGACGCCCCGGGTGACGGGACGTCGGATGGCACCGAGACGCTGGATCCGCACGGCATTCCGTCGCTCGAACCGGCCATCCGCGACGAGCAGCCGCCATCCGGCCGCGTCGAATCCCCTGTTCTCGCGGCCGTCGACCGGTCGCGCGAGACGGCGTCGGACGACGACCTCGAGGATGACGACGTCGGACGCATGCCATGGGGCCGCCTGGCCGTGGCGGCGGTGGCCTTCATGCTGCTCGGCGCTGTGCTGACCTATTTCTGGCAGGAAGCCGCCTATAACAATGAGCTCCGTACCGCCATGCGTGCTGTCGAGGCGCAGCGGGACGAGATCAAGGCCGATCTGGAAAAGCGGCTCGCGGCCGCGCAAGCGGATGCGGGCAAGGCGACATCGGCCAGCGTCGCGGCGGCGGACGCCAAGGTGGCGAGCCTGACCGACCAGACGGCGGCACTCGCCAAGGACCGCGACGTCGCCCGTGCTGCGCTCGCCGAACAGCAGGTGGCGGTCAAGACGCTGCAGGAGCGGCTCGCCACGGCGGAAGGCGAGGTCGAAAGCCTCAAGCAGGCGGCCGAGGCGGACGCCACCGAGCAGAGCGCGGTGTTCAACGAGCGTATCGAAACGCTCAGCAAGGATCTCGACACAGCGCGTACCGAACTCGAGCGCAGCCGCGCCGAGATCTCCAGCCGCGACCAGTCCGTCGCCCGCTCGGGCGAAGAACTGAAGAAAGCGCAGGCTGAAATCGCCGCGCTGAAGGCCGATGCCGAAAACCAGAAGGCCGACCAGGAAGCGACCGCGCAGTCGCGCATCTCGGCGCTGTCCGCGCAACTCGACAAGGCGGTGCAGGATCTCGCCACCCGCGATCAGGCGCTGCGTGACGTCCAGGCCAAGCTCTCCGTCGCCAATGTCCAGATCGAGGCATTGAAGCAGGTTGCCGGCAAGGCCACCGAAGCCGATCTCGAGAAATCGACCCTGGCCGACCGGATCAGCGACCTCACCGCTCAGATCGACAAGGCGGACAAGGACCTGGCCGCCCAGGACGCCGAGATCAGGAAACTTAAGACAAGCCTCGACGCCGCCAATGCGCTTGCCAGTACCAATGCCGCCGAGCTCGAGAAGCTGAAGACCGAGAACGGCAACGGGCCCGAGAGCCAGGCCGCGAATGCGGCCGGCGACCAGCCGCGTAGCCAGGACAGGGCCCTTATCCAGCGGCTGACCGAGGAGCGCGATCTCTATTCGGAGGAGCTGTCGGCGATGACCAAGAGCTTCAACGCGCTCAAGGCCGAGCGCGACAGGCTGGCCGGCGCTACGGTCGGCGGGCAGCAGCAGGCGAGCCTGACCGAAATGCCCAATGCCGGCGACCTCCGTTCGGTCTGGGGCGCGACCGCGATCGACCAGACCGGCGCGATCTATTCGCTGCAGAACCAGACGGCCGAAAAGACCGCGACCGACAATGTCGTGGCGCTCTGCCGCGGCAAGTCGAACGGGCGCTGCGAGGCGCTCAAGACCTATGAGAGCGCCTGCTTCAGCCTGGCGCGAATCGAGGGTGAGGGTCCGCGCAACGACAATTTCGGTTTTGCCGTCGAGAAGAACTGGAAGAATGCCGAAGCGGCCGCCCTTCGCCAGTGCGAAGAGCTCGGCGGGAACTGCACCGTGCGCTTCACGGCCTGCTCGCCGGACACGCTCTCCAAGCCCGTCGCCAACAACTGAGGAGGGTACGACAGCGCACGGACGGATACCGGAACAAAGACAGCGTTTCCACCATTACCCTGTTGATCAAAAAGAGAGTTTTCGTTCGGGAGGATAAAGTGATGCAAGGTCAGTACTGGAAGAATGCCGTGCTTCTTGAGTTCAATGGCCACGGTACACGCACGGTGACGAGCACCGACGATGCCGCCCGTTGCCTGCTCTATCGCTGGCCCGACCAGAGCAGCAAGGCGTACCACCGCGCCAAGGGCATGTGTCTCGATGCGCTCGAGGGCCGCAAGCCCGACGAGGACGCTCGGGCGGCCTTTCTCGACGCCGCGCGCGCGGCCAGGATCACCGTCCGATTGCAGTAGTCGAACCGCCGGGCCGTGTCCTGACACGGCCGGGCTTTCGCATGTCCTCGGGGCGGGCCGAAGCAGGACGGACGTCCGCGATGCCCGGCAGATCGGAACAGCCCGCATGCCGACAGACCAGTGGCTCGTCGTGATCGTTATCGGCGGCATGATGGCCGCCTTCGTCTGGGGGCGTTATCGCTACGACCTCGTGGCGGTCATGGCGCTCCTGGTCAGCATGGTGCTGGGTCTGGTCCCGGCCGATCGCGCCTTTTCCGGATTCAGCGACGATATCGTCGTCATCGTCGCCTGCGCGCTGCTGCTGAGCGGCGCCATAGCCCGCTCCGGAATCATGAACGTGCTGTTGCGACGAATCGCGCCTGAGCGGCAACCGCCCCGCATGCAGTTGCTGATCCTGGTCCTGGTCGTTGCGCTGATGTCGTCCTTCGTCAAGAACATCGGCGCGCTCGCGATCATGATCCCCATCGCCCTGCAGATGGCGCGAACCTCGGGCGTCTCGCCATCGCGCTTTCTGATGCCGATGTCTTTTGCAGCGCTCCTGGGCGGGCTGATGACACAGGTCGGTACCTCGCCCAATGTCATCGTTTCCCGAGTTCGCCAGGAAATCACCGGCCAGCCCTTCACCATGTTCGACTATACGCCGCTCGGACTGGCGCTGACCCTGGTCGGCGTCGTGTTCCTGGTCCTCGCCTACCGCATTCTCCCCGACCGGCGGCGCAGCGAGCGCGACCTCAACGAGGCGGTGTCGATCAAGAACTACACGACCGAAGCCCGGGTGACCGACGCGACCCTGTCCGTCGGCACCTCGGTGCGCGCGCTGCAGAAACTGTCGGCCGGCGGCGCCATGATCATCGCGATCATCGGGAAGAACGGCAATCACCGCAAACCCCTGCCCGACACGGCGCTCAAGAGCGGCGACCTGCTGATCATCGAAGGCGAGCAGGACGCGCTCGACCGTATGGTGAGCCAGGGCCGCCTCAGATTGACCGTCGACCGCCCGCACGCCACGGCGCCCGGCAATGATGTGGGGGCGGTCGAGGCAGTGGTCGGCGCGGGCTCGCGGCTGATCGGCAACAGCGCCAAGGACCTTCTGTTGCTGGATGCCGGTCTCACGCTTCTCGCGGTCAGTCGCAGCGACCAGCGCTTCGTCGAGAGGCTCGGCGAAATCAAGATCCAGAACGGCGATGTCCTTGTGCTGCAGGGCAATCTGCGCAACCTCCCCGACAATCTCCGGGAATGGGGATGCCTCCCGCTCGTCCAGCGCGACGTCCGTCTCGGCTCGGGCCGAAGCGGGCTGGTCCCGGTCGGTGTACTCCTTGCCGCGATGGCGCTCACCGCATTCGGGGTCGTCCCCGTCGCTGCCGCCTTCTTCGGCGCGGCCGTGCTCGTCGTGCTGCTGGACGGCTTGCCCTTGCGGGAGGTCTACGGGCATCTCGATGCGCCGATCCTCGTCATGCTCGCGGCACTCATCCCGGTCAGCGACGCGCTGCGCACGACGGGCGCAACCGATGTCATCGCCGACTGGTTGTCGCATGTCGCCGCCATGGCGCCTGCCTATGGGGCGCTCGCGATCATCCTGGTGGCCGCCATGGCCGTGACGCCCTTCCTCAACAACGCCGCAACCGTGCTTGTCATGGCGCCGATCGCCGCCACCTTCGCCAGCAAGCTGCACTATGCCCCCGACGCCTTCCTGATGGCGGTTGCAATCGGTGCGGGATGTGATTTCCTGACGCCGATCGGCCATCAGTGCAACACGCTGATCATGGGGCCGGGCGGCTATCGCTTCGGCGACTACTGGAAACTCGGTCTGCCGCTGTCGATTATCGTCGTCATGGTCGCCGTGCCGCTGCTGCTCCTGGTCTGGCCGGTCTGACCATCCCAATCGCCCGGAGGAGGACATGCCCGATCCCGCAGCCCAGCCGCTTTCGGCCCCCGGCCTCAGTCGCCCGTCGGGACCGATCACCTCGGCCGACTTCGTCAACACCATGTCGCACTACTATCGCGCCGAGATCGCCCGGATGGCGGGATGGCGTGATCGGCTGGACAGGACCACGAACTGGGCGCTGACGGTTGCAGCGGCGATGTTGTCGGTCTCGCTCTCCACGCCCGACTCACATCACGGCGTGCTGCTCTTCGCCATGCTGATCATCCTGCTGCTGCTGTGGATCGAGGCGCGGCGCTATCGCTTCTTCGATGTCTACCGTGCGCGCGTCCGGCAGTTCGAACGGCACTACTTCGCCCAGATCTTCTCGCCGCAGCCGGATTTCGCCTCGAACTGGCTCCTGCAACTCGGCGAGACGCTGCGCAGCCCGAAATTCCTGATTTCCCAGCGCACGGCCTTTGCCCGCCGCCTGCGGCGCAACTATTTTCCTATCCTGCTGATCCTTCTCCTCGCCTGGGTCCTCAAGATCTCCACGCCGCGGCTGCAGAAGGACGGTGTCGCCGCCAATTTCGTCGCCTCGGTGCTGGAGGCGATTCACAATGCCGCCCTCGGTCCGCTGCCCGGGGAGATGGTGGCCGCGCTCGTCGCCGTCTTCTATGCGGGTCTGGTCGCGGTGGCGCTGACCGCCGGAGACGAGACGGGCGAACTGGCGATTGGCGACGTTCACGTCTGAGGCGCCGGCACCGGCCGGCCCTCGACAAAGGCGCGCAGACCGGCGACCAGCGCATCGAAGGTGGCGCGGCATCGCGGCGACGAGCGGAGGTCTTCGTGCATCACGATCCAGACGGGGAGCGGCACCTCGAATTCGGCGGCGAGTAGCCGCACGAGATCGGGATCCGTCCTGGCAAGCCTGACTTGGCAGACCCCGATCCCCACGCCGGTCCGGATCGCCGCGAGTTGGGCAAGGTTGCTGTCGGCGCGAAAAGCGAAACGCGCATCGGCCACCGCGGGGATCCGCTCCGCCACTGCCCGCACGAAGGCGGTCTGCCGGTCGAAGCCGATCAGGCGATGATGCGCGAGATCGGCAATCGTGGCCGGCGTCCCATGGCGGTCGAGATAGGCCCGATGCGCATGGAAGCCGATCGGGATCGCACCGAGATGACGGGCCACCAGCGCCTTCTGCGTCGGTTCGGCCATGCGGACGGCGATATCGGCCTCCCGGTTGAGGACGTCCTCGATCAGATCGGTGGTGGAAAGCTCGATCTCGAGCCGGGGATGCCGATCCTGCAGTCCTGCGATGATGGCGGGAATGACCTCGACCCCCATTACCTCGCTGGCGCTGATGCGGACCGTTCCGGCGGTCTCCTCTCCGGCGTCAGCGGCAGCGCGAACGAGGGCTGCGCTGGTTGCGGCCATGGTCTCGACGAAGGGCCGGAGCTGAATCGCCGCCTCGGTTGGCGAGAGGCCCTGCTGCGAGCGGGTGAAGAGCTGCTGGCCAAGTGCCGCCTCCAATGCCTCGATATGGCGGCCGACCGTCGGCTGCGTCAGCCCAAGCTCGCGCGCCGCGGCCGAGAGCGAGCCGAGGGCGAGCGTGGCGAGGAAGCTGCGATAGAGGTCCCAGTTCGGCTCGTTCATGGATTTTCGTATAGCATGCCCAGAGAATTCGACAATTCCGTTTCTTGCGCCGCTGTCGCATGCTCCGGTCACAGAACAGGAGACAGACCATGACAAAGACAGGAAAGACGGCACTCGTTCTCGGTGCCACGGGCGGCATCGGCGGCGCGGTCGCGGCGCGGCTGGCGCGGGATGGCTGGCACATCCGCGCGCTCCACCGGAACGTTGCGACGGTCCGCCGGGCGGCCCCGCACTATCAATGGATTGCCGGCGACGCGATGCGACCGGCGGACGTGCTCGCGGCAGCCCGTGGAGCGGATCTCATCGTCCACGCCGTCAACCCGCCGGGATACCGCAACTGGGGTGAACTCGTGCTGCCGATGATCGACAGCACGATCGCTGCGGCCGAAGCGGTCGGCGCCACGATCCTCCTGCCGGGCACCGTCTACAATTACGGGCCTGACGCCTTTCCGCGGCTCAGCGAAGACAGTCCGCAGAATCCGCTGACCTCCAAGGGCCGGATTCGCGTCGAGTTGGAGCAGCGGCTGGCCGCCGCCTCCGAGCGGGGCGTGGGCGTCATCATCGTCCGCGCGGGCGATTTCTTCGGGCCGGGTGCCGCCAACAGCTGGTTCTCGCAGGGCATGGTGACGGCGGGCAAGCCGGTCCGCTCGATGATCGCGCCGACCGCCAGGGGCATCGGCCATCAATGGGCCTATCTGCCCGATGTCGCCGAGACGATGGTGCAGCTCGTCGACATCCGCGAGACGTTGCCGCGCTTTGCCCGTTATCACATGGACGGGGTCTGGGATCCCGACGGCATGCGCCTGATCCAGGCGGTAGCCCGCATCACCGGCCGCAAGCCGCGCGTCTGGCGTTTCCCCTGGGCCCTGCTGCCGCTACTCTCGCCGTTCGTGCCGTTCTTGAAGGAGCTGCGCGAGATGCGCTACCTCTGGATGACCGACATCCGCATGGACAACAGTCGGCTGGTGGCAACCCTCGGCGCCGAACCGCAGACGCCGCTCGACCTCGCCATGCGGCGGACACTCGAATATCTGGGCTGCGTGACGAGCCTTGCGCCCGAGGCCCGGACAGGTCAGATGCCCTTGGACGCGGTCTCCGGTACAATCACGACGCCGCCGATCCGATAGCTGCCGTCAGGCTGGCGCAAGAGCTGGTAGACCGCCTTCCAGTCCTTGCCGTCACGGCCTTCGATGAGCACTTCATGCAGGACCGTCGCGCCGCCGTCGAGCAGCTTGGACCGACCGAAGGCGTAGTTGCCGGGGCGGAAGACCGGCTGGTAGCTCTTCTTCACCATCGCGAAGAAGACGTCCTTGTCGGGGTAGCGCGCCCGGATCGCCGGCGCGGCAAATGCATAGGCGGCCGAGGCGTCGTTCTCCAGGAAGGCGGCGATCTGGTCCTCGATCACCCTCCGCGTCAGCTGAAGCGGGTCGTTGGCCAGCGCGGCGGGCGCCATGATTGTGGTGGACAGAAGCATCAGCAAAGGCAGAGTGCGCATCAGCTCGATCCTTTCGATACTGCTGATACGCGCCGGCCGCCGCGACGGATCTTCGCCCGGAGCCCGTCGGCTCGAATGGGAGAAAGGCGGGACCTTGTCCGCTGGCCGTTGTGGGGGCGATTTAGGCCGCCCCTGCGATTTCGAAACCGAAGAACACCTTTTGTGTCCTAAATGTTCGGCCTAAGTTCTCTGCGCATTATGTTTGCCTAAAATGGTATTATGTTGCCCGAACTTTAGAGGCGGCCTGACGGTTGGCGCGGGAGGTCGAAAGAAGACTAGCCCGGCAGCCTGCGCAGCCGGGCTCGTGAGACGGCGGTTTCCGCATCAGAACTGGAACATGTCCTTGGTCAGGTCGGCTTCGTGCAGTCCCTTGACGAGCATCCACGAGCCTGCCTCGTCGACAATCTTGATGCCGGCGTCAGTATCCACGATGTGGTGCTTGATCAGGTCGTGGTAGCTCTCGATGCCCTTGGCCTTCGCCAGATCGATCGTGTCGCCTTCCGAGGCGTCGAAATCGCGCACCTTGTCATGGCCCTTGCTGAACACGAAAGTGTCGGCACCGTCATGGCCGACGAGCGTATCGTCGCCCTTTCGCCCGAAGATCGTGTCGTCGCCGGCTCCGCCCTTCAGCACGTCGTCCCGCCGCGTGCCCCGGATGTTCTGTGGCGCGGCGGCGTTGGTCACGACGAGGTTGAATTCGTCAGTACCCGAGGAGAGCGTCCCGTCGTTCGCGGTCACCGTGATCAGATGGTTGCCGGCGTGGCTCGATGTCGGGTTGGCCACGAAAAGCCCGGTATCCGCGTCGAAGGTGATCCAATCGGGCAGGGTCGCACTGCCGTCGACAGTTATCGTGTAGGTCAGGTCGTCGCCATCCGCATCCGTAAAATGCCCGTCGCCGATCGTGATGGTGATCGGTGTGCCCGATTGGGTGGTCTGGTCGAGATTCTCGACGCTGATCGTCGGTGCCGCGTTGGTTGGCGCGGTCGGCGGCGTGACCACGACCTCGTCCGCGCCATTGATCGTTACGACAATGGTTTTCGTGGCGGAGCCGTCGACCGATGATACGACGAGGGTGTCGGTCGCCACGCTGGCGCTCGTCAGCGCCTGCACCACCGAACTGCTGTTGTTCAGCGCGTAGGTCCATTCCCCCGTCGTCGGATTGAATGTGAAGGTGCCATACGTGCCTGCGAGGGCGCTCTCCTTCGTGTACAGAAAGGCATCTTCTCCGACATCGCCGTCAACAATGGTGAGTTTGCCGCCCGCGGTTGTGACACCGTCTTCGGTGACAGTGGCAGTACTGTCTCCTGAGATAACGGCCACGTTGTTGACAGCTGCTGCAATATCGCCCCTCGGCGGAGTACCCATGAACTTGCTCCTGGCTGTCTCCCACTTGCTCGCAGACAGGCATTGTCTGCCCGCAGTCACGAGCAAACTGGGAGAGTCTTTCAATTGTTCGTCATCCACGGAAGGCCCACAGCACAGGCGCGGCCAACCACATGGCTGTGAAACAGATGGCTCACGAATTTGGGAAAGTAAATATCATCCTAACGCGTGTCGCATCCGCCTAAATCAGAATGATTGCACAAAGAAAAGCTGCTGGCGGTTCAGGCAAAGAGCATCGGCGATCCGACCGATGAGGGGAAGCCTGGAACGAAGTTGGCCATTTTCAAAATTTAAATCAATGAATTAGTCGGAACGCCAAGCCCTGCAGGGCAGAGGGCCCGGATAGGAAGTCCGCCGTACCCCGGGGCAAAAGCGGCGGCCAATACCGGCGGATGTTGGGCTCGGCCGGGCCCGGATCGTCCCAGAAAAGGTCCGCTCCCGAGCGTTCCGCAACACCAGGTATCGATGATCGATGCCCATAGGACCGGCTCGATCAGGTCTTCCGGCTCAGAGAGGTCCGCCGAGCGATGCTGCCGCAACAGTCAAGGACCGCGACGACCCCAAGAGACCCGAAAAGCCGGCCTCGTGCCACCGTGGTGGTACCCAGCATCGCGATCTGGAAAAAGACGCTGTGTCGCGTCCGACATCGCGCCTTCGCGGTTGTCATTGCCTTGAGCCTCCCATTAACCACGTGGTTAACAAAGTGTTGCCAAACGCGCCCCGGCGTCCGACATTGAGGGCATCCGATGAGTGACGCGAGGAGTATCCATGTCCGGTGCCATGCAATGGAGCGGGACGAGCCAGGCCGATCGTTTCGTCTTCGACTCCGACGACGACCGGCTCGATCTGGTGCTGGGCGGCGCGGGGGACGATTATATCTCTGATGGCGCCGACGACAGCTACTGGTCCAGCGACATCTTCCTCGGCCAGTCCGGCGACGACAAGCTGATTTCGCTCGATGGCAACGACGTGCTCCGGGGCGGAAGAGGTGACGACTTCATGTCCGTGCAACTCGGCTGGTACGATCCGGCAAACCTGCAGTTCCCTGTACCCGGCGTCGAGCACGGCCAGATCGGCTACGATGTCGAAGTCCATGGCGGCAAGGGCTGGGACATTCTCGTCATCGGCAATTCCGAAGGCCACACGATCGAGGAGGATGGCGACGTCACGATCATCCATTCGCAGTGGGGCGGCACCGTCACCGTGCATGGTGTGGAACAGATCCTGTTTCTCTGAGCCCTCGTCATGGCGCCGGCCGCGCGGCGTGCAGCGGCCGCAGTGGGAGCTGGTTCGGCTTTACCGACTTTGCGCCACTCCCAGCCCTAGGAGGATGACGATCCGGAGCGCCCGCGTCATCCCATGAGTTCCTATCATCGAGATCTGGCATGAGATCTTGCCGAGATTTTCTTTCGTGGCCGGCACGATACCTATGAGGCGACAAGGAGAGCCCGACAATTTCCCCACACTATTGTTGACGTCGATCGCGTCGAAGCCGACCAGGATCTGCCGGTTCACACCCGTAAGCGATGCTCGGAGCAAGTTACCTCACCGCTGATACGCAAACGACATGTGAAGCACACGCCGTCTTATGCGTTCGACTTTGATTTTCCATATCATTCTTGCCCCGCGCGTTATCCGCTTTGCTGGGCAGACACCCAGCGAATTTCGACTTCCAAAAATTCGCCCGCGGTTGACCGCTATGCACCGACGTGATGAAGATAAACCACTGATGGTGCGGCGAAGGTGATTGCATCTTCGTCAATCTCGCGGAGAAAGACGTCCCAACAGGATGCTGCTCCCGATTACTGCTGACCAGGATTTTTTCTGCAGCTTCTTAAAACCAAGATATTTTTACGGGAGATATTGAGCATGAAGTCAAGGTCAAGAGCGTTCGATGACGACGCCATATCATCGGACAGTCTGGTTTTCACACGGGTTGAACTTGACGCCTTCGCGCGCAAGGTGATTGCCGGCGGCAGTCAAGACGACAAGCTCAATGGAACGAATGGCAAGGACAGGATTGACGGCGGTACCGGCAACGACAACATCAATGGTCTTGGCGGTGTTGACACGCTGATCGGCGGTGCGGGCAATGACACGCTCAATGGCGGCAAGGGTGACGACATCCTGACCGGCGGTGCCGGCAAAGACAGGCTGATTGCGGGCATCGGCGAGGACAGGTTCTCCGGTGGCAGCGGCGTTGACACCGCTGTGTTCGGCGGCGATGTTTCGGACTACGAGGCTTCCTACGATAAGAACGGCCGGTTGGTCCTCGCCAAGTCGGGCAGCAAGGCGCTGCTCGACCATACCGTCGAACTGATGAAGTTCGGCGACACGACAATCGACCGTGGGATTGTGGACACGCCTGTCATCACCTCCGCGACCGCGGCCGATGGAGTTCTGGCGCCCGGTGGTACCACCACGGACTCAACCCTCGTCATAAACGGCACGTCCGATCCGTTTGCGCGCCTCGTTGTTTATGACGGGAGCGTCAAGATCGGTGTCGCCGTGGCCGGTGCCGATGGTGTCTGGAGCTTCGACGCCACCCACTCTCCGCTTTCGAACGGCGCGCATGCGTTTACAGTCACCGCCAGCTACGGCGACCACCTTCCGGCCGTGACCAGCGCGGGCGCGACATTCACCATCAATGCTGCATCCTATCTGGTCGATCTGACCACGCTTTCTCCCAGCCAAGGTTTCGTCATGCAAGGCGAAGCCGTCGGTGATTCCACCGGCTGGTCCGCTTCGTCGGCGGGCGATGTCAATGGCGATGGCTTCAACGACATCATCATCGGTGCGTTAGGCAACGATCGCGGAGGGAAGGATTCCGGCGCGGCCTTCGTTGTCTTCGGCAAGGCCGCGGGGTTCGGCACCTATGTCGATGGCCGTCTCGTGTTCGACCTCTCCGGCCTGACTGCCGCCCAAGGATTCATCATCCAGGGGGGCTCGGCCGGTGACTGGGCCGGCAATTCCGTATCATCGGCCGGCGACGTTAATGGTGACGGCTTCGACGACCTCATCGTCGGGGCACCGAAGAGCGACGCTGGCGGCGATATGGCGGGCGCTGCCTATGTAATCTTCGGTACGGCGTCGGGCTTTGGTGCCACTGTTGCAGGTCAGCGTGTGCTCGACATGAACACGCTTTCCGCCAGCCAAGGCTTTATCATCAAGGGAGACACGGCCGGCGACGAGGCAGGCTGGTCGGTCTCGTCGGCCGGCGATGTCAACGGTGACGGCTTCGGCGACGTCATTGTCGGTGCGGTTTATGGCGACGACGGCGGTGACGCGGCCGGCGAGGCCTATGTGATTTTTGGTAGAAGTTCGGGCTTCGGCAGCAATCTCGCCGGCCAGCGCGTGATCGATCTCACGAGCCTTACGGAAAGCCAGGGTTTTCTTATCCAGGGATTGCGCTCTAACCCAGATGCCGGCGACTTGGGGGACTGGACCGGCTATGCGGTCTCGGCGGCAGGCGATCTTAACGGCGACGGCTTCGACGACGTTCTCGTCGGCGCACCATACAATTCAAGCGACCACACCGACGGCGGCAGGGCCTACGTGATTTACGGTACGGCCTCCGGTTTCGGTACGAATGTGGCGGGACGTCAGGTGATCGATCTCGCCGCTATCACGACCACTCAGGGGACATACTTGTCTGGCGCGGACTACGCACAAGCGGGCAGTTCTGTCTCGGCGGCGGGTGATGTCAATGGCGACGGCTTCGACGATTTCATCGCCGGCGCAGTCGGCCTAGTCGAAGCCTATGTGGTGTTCGGCGGGACCGATCTCTCGTTCGGTTTCCGCATCTCCGACAAATACCAGCAGACAGGAACAGGATGCTCGGTGTCTTCGGCGGGCGATATCAATGGCGACGGCTTTGATGATCTCATCGTTGGTGGCGACGGGAATAGCGCCGGTGGGAAATATGCAGGCCAGGCTTTCGTGGTTTTCGGCGCTGCCACCGGGACCGATATCGACGTCCGCAAAATGTCGGCGAGCCAGGGCTTCACCGTCCAGAGTGACACGGATGACGACTCTGCGGGCCACTCGGTCTCTTCGGCAGGCGATATCAACGGTGATGGTTTCGACGACCTGATGGTTGGAGCCCCGGGTGGGGGCGAAGGAGGAGAAATCTACATCCTCTATGGCGGCGCTTTCGGGGGCAGCAACACGCCGATCAATTTCACCGGGACGTCATCGGCGGAAATCCTCATGGGTGCGGCCGGCAACGATACACTCACCGGCAATGGGGGGCGCGATGTCTATAGGTCCGGCACCGGAAACGATCATATCGTCATCAAGGATGCAGGCTTCCGGTTGATCGACGCCGGTAGCGGCAAAGGGGATGTCGTCGTCTTTGACGGCAATGGATTTGCGCTCGATGCACGCAATTTCTCCAACAGCCGTCTGACCGGCATAGAAGGATTCGACCTGACGAAGGGCGGCAACATACTGAAACTGGCCGCTGTCGATGTGTTTCACTTCTCCACGAACGGCAACGAACAGTTCACCGGCGCTGACAGCCACAACAATATCGTCGTTGACGGCGACAGCGGCGACACGCTGCAATTGTTCGACACCGGAGCGGCCAATGCCGACTGGGAGGTAGCCGAGACCGGTCGGACGCTCGATGGCAGCGGGCATGGCGCCTACAGCTTCGTCAATCTGGTCGAACACGGCACGGACAGGGTGCTGGCCTCGATCGCGGTCGACAACGATATGACGCTCGTCCACTGAAGAAGGCAGAGACTGGCATCTCTATGGCCGACCGGGGCGCTTGGCGGGACAATGTCTTCGTCGAGCGGCTCTGGCCGTCGGTCTGTTCAGACAACCGAGCCACCTCTGTTTTGATGGCTATGCTAGACGTGCCCTAGCGTATTTCCAGAACAAGCAGGATCACAGAACTTTAGAAATTCCAACGATATCAGTGAGTTAAGTGGTGCCCGGGACCGGAATCGAACCAGTGACACGCGGATTTTCAATCCGCTGCTCTACCAACTGAGCTACCCGGGCAACCGTGCTGTTTCGCCGTTTCCACGGCGCCGGAGGATGGTGCACCCCGGAAGCGAGCGGGGTTATAGCATCCTGACCTTTTGGCGCAAGCCCCAATCGGACATTTTTTTGACAGCCGCCAAGTCGCTGAATTCGTTCTTCTATCAGTCGTCGGCGTGCTCGCGCTGCGGCCGGCCGCCGTCCGTTTCCGGGCTGGATTCGTCCTCCGCGACGGGGATCGCATAGGCGCCGTTCAGCCAGCGGGCGAGGTCGAGATTGCGGCAGCGCTCAGAGCAGAAGGGATAGCTCTCCCGCGACGACGGGCGTCTGCATTCGGGGCAGGGGCGGGTCTTGCGCAGCGGCTCCACATTGGAGGCCATTCAGCCCTCCTGCCACTTCTCGTGAAATTCATAACCTTCGCCGGTCAGGAGCTGTACGGTCTCGAAGAGCGGCAGCCCGACGACGGCCGAATAGGATCCCGTGATCTTCTGCACGAATGTTCCGGCGAAACCCTGGATGCCGTAACCGCCGGCCTTGCCGCGCCAGTCGCCCGAGGCGAGATAGCTCTTCACCTCGATGCCCGACAGCCGCTTGAAGCGCACCTTGGTCTCAATGACCTTGATGCGGGTCGTGCTCTGCGGCGTGATCAGGCAGATGCCGGTATAGACCCAATGGCTGCGTCCGGAGAGCAGATGCAGCGCTGCCGAGGCGTCCTCGAGATATTCCGGCTTGCCGAGAATCCGCCGGCCGACGGCGACCACGGTATCGGCGGCGAGAATGTAGCTGCCGGCCCAGGCGGGATCGGTGCGCACGGACTGGAAGGCGGCCTCGGCCTTGTCCTGCGCCAGCCGGCGCGCCAGCGAACGCGGATGCTCCGCACGGCGCGGCGTCTCGTCGAGGTCCATCGGCATGAGCCGGTCGGGCGTGATACCGGCCTGGGCGAGCAGATCCAGCCTGCGCGGCGAGCCGGACGCCAGTATCAGCCTCTGTTTGAGCATGCCGGTCGGGACTCCCGCGCCGTGGGGATTACTTGAAACGGTAGGTGATGCGACCCTTGGTCAGGTCGTAGGGCGTCATTTCGACGAGCACCTTGTCGCCCGCCAGCACGCGGATGCGGTTCTTGCGCATGCGGCCTGCGGTATGTGCGATGATCTCGTGCTCGTTCTCGAGCTTGACGCGGAACGTGGCATTCGGCAGCAATTCGGTTACGACGCCCGGAAATTCCAGAACTTCTTCTTTCGCCATATGTGGGATGTCTTTCTAGAGGTTTGTCCCGGAGGGCCTCAGCCGGGCCGGGCGGGAATTGGCGCGGAAACTACACAAAAGCGTTCGGCTACTCAACCGTCGTGAAACGCTTTTTCGCGGCAAATCCGTGCCGGGCAAGCGAAAATCGTTTCATCACCCGCCGTTGCGTGAGCCGCGCGCGGCCAGCCGGCTCTCGATCAGCCGCGTGATGTGGTCGCGCACCCCGCGATAGGCGTCCAGGATCTGCTCGCGGGTGCCGGTCGCCACCGTGGGGTCCGGCGTCGGCCAGTATTCGACCTCGACCGGCCAGGACCGCGTCAGTTCCAGCGCCTTGTGATGCGCTTCGGGCGCCAGCGTGACGATCAGGTCGAAATAGTCGTCTTCGAGGTCGTCGAGCAGATGCGGCTGGTGGCGTCCGATGCTCAGTCCCACCTCGTCCAGGACCGCGTCGACGAAGGGATCGCGTTCGCCGCGCCGGACGCCGGCCGAGGCGATGTAGACGCTCTTCGGCAGTTCCGCGCGCGCGACGGCCTCGGCGATCGGCGAGCGGATGGAGTTCATGCCGCACATGAAGAGCACCGCGCCGGGCATTCTGTCACCGGGGCGCTTTTCCTCGTCCTCTGCCATAGGCTCAGCCTCGCCAGTAGAGGACGCAGACGAGGGTGAAGAGCCGCCGCGCCGTGTCGAAATCCACCGCGATCTTGCCCGACAGCCGGTCCTGCAGCGTTTGTGAGCCCTCGTTGTGGATGCCGCGCCGGCCCATGTCGATCGCCTCGATCTGCGAGGGCGTCGCGCTGCGGATCGCCTGGTAGTAGCTCTCGCAGATCATGAAATAGTCCTTGATGATCCGGCGGAAGGGCGTGAGCGACAGGATATGGGTGACGACGGGCTCGCCCGCCTCGGTCGATACGGACAGGACCAGCTTTTGGTCCATCAGCGACAGCTTTAGGTGATAGGGACCGCCGCCATGGCCGACCGGGGCGAAGGAGTTTTCTTCGAGAAGGTCGAAGATCGCCACCGCCCGCTCGTGCTCGACATCCGGCGTCGAGCGCCCGATCGATTCGTCGAGCACCACGTCTGTCAGCCGTTGCGCTCCCTTGGCCATGCCCTCAGCCTTCCAGATTGAGCCGGATCGCCACCGAGCGCGCGTGGGCATCGAGCCCCTCGCACTCGGCGAGCGTGATCGCGGCCGGCGCGAGCGTCCGGAGCTGGGCGGCATCGAGCTTCAGAACCGAAGAGCGCTTCATGTAGTCGAGCACGGACAGGCCCGACGAGAAACGCGCCGAGCGCGCCGTGGGCAGGACGTGGTTCGAACCGCCGACATAGTCGCCGATCACCTCGGGCGTGTGGCGGCCCAGGAAAAAGGCGCCGGCATTGCGGATCCCGGCCATCAGACGCTCCGGCTCGGCGGTGGCGATCTCGACATGCTCGGCGGCGATCCGGTCGGCGAGGGGAACGGCGGCCTCGAGGTCGGGTACCAGGATCACGGCACCGAAATCACGCCAGCTCGCCGCGGCGGTCTCCGCGCGCGAGAGACCGGCGAGCTGTCGCTCCACGGCGGCTTCCACCGCGTGGCCGAAATCGGCGTCGTCGGTGATCAGGATCGACTGCGCGCCGGTATCGTGCTCGGCCTGGGCAAGCAGGTCTGCTGCCAGCCAGTCGGGATCGTTGTCGCGGTCGGCGATGACCAGCACTTCCGACGGGCCGGCGATCATGTCGATGCCAACAGTTCCGAAAACCTGGCGCTTGGCCGCCGCCACATAGGCATTGCCCGGGCCGGTGATCTTGGCGACGGGCCTGATCGTCTCGGTGCCGAAGGCCAGAGCCGCGACAGCCTGTGCGCCGCCGATGCGGTAGATCTCGTCGATGCCGGCGATCTTCGCGGCCGCGAGGACCGCGGGGTTGATCTCGCCCGCCCGCGCCGGCACCACCATCACGAGACGGGGCACGCCCGCGACCTTGGCGGGCACCGCGTTCATCAGGACCGAACTCGGATAGCTCGCCGAACCGCCGGGCACATAGAGTCCGACCGCCTCGATCGCCGTCCAGCGCGAGCCGAGCGTCACGCCCAGTCCGTCCTGGTAGATATCGTCTTTCGGCAGCTGCCGGCGATGATGCCGCTCGATCCGCTCCGCCGCGAGCTCGAGTGCGCCTCGCACGTCCGGGGGTATTGCGGCGAGCGCCGCGTCGAGTTCGTCGGTCCCGACCCGCATCGGCACGCGATCGAAGTCGAGCGCGTCGAATCGCATCGAATAGTGCTTGAGCGCCACGTCACCGCGCGCGACCACATCGGCGATGATCGCCTTGACGGCCGCGTTCACGTCTTCCGACGCTTCCCGCTTGGTCGTGAGAAAGGCCGCGAAGTCGCGCTCGAAACCAGACGCCGCGGAATTCAGCCAGATAGCCACTATGCCCCCGTCGGAGAGATCGTCAAGCCGCTCCGGGATGGCGCGGCTTGAGCTTCGTTTCCCATGCGCCGCCGGTATCCGCAAGCTGAACTTCGATACAGTCCACATCGAGCAGGATCGAGCCGCCGCCGGCCAGCACGAGCTCGATGGCGCCCTCCGGCCCGTCGCCCTCCTTCTCGTAGGTCATGGCGAGCAGGTTGAGGACGACTGCTCCGTCCTTGCGGTCGAAGCCGATCGATTTCACGCCCTTGACCTGCTTGAAGACCAGCGCCGTCCGGTGACGCTCGAAGGGCTGCCGGGCCTGTTCGGTCTCCTCCCAGGCGAAGCGGTTGGCGGTGAGTGCGAACTGCCGCTGCGACGGCCAGTATTGCAGGTCGTCGCACTTGAACACGGCGTCCTGCATATGGGCGGACACCACCTTGAGATCGTCGTCGTCGAGCGCGAGAAGCTTGAGCGTCATGGGAGTCTTCCGACATCTGCCGCGGCCCGGAAGGCGGGCCGCTCTCTGCCTTCAGATAGGGTGCGGCCCGGCACTTGGCAACGTCACTCGCTGACGCGCTCGACGATGGCGCCGCAGCGGGTCAGCTTCTCCTCCAGCCGCTCGAAGCCACGGTCGAGATGGTAGACGCGTGACACCGTGGTTTCGCCCTCGGCGGCGAGGCCGGCGATGACGAGCGACACCGAGGCGCGCAGGTCTGTCGCCATGACGGGCGCACCCTTGAGGCGCGGCACACCCTCGATCCGCGCTGTCCGGTCGTTGAGCGTGATCTTGGCGCCGAGGCGCGCGAGTTCCTGCACATGCATGAAGCGGTTCTCGAAAATCGTCTCGGTGATGTGCGAAACGCCGGTCGAGCGGGTCATCAGGCCCATGAACTGCGCCTGCAGGTCGGTGGGAAAGCCCGGATAGGGATCGGTGACGATGTCGACCGGGCTGATCTCGCCGCCATCACGGCGAACGCGGATACCCCGTTCTGTCGTCAGCACCTCGGTACCGGAACGGCGGATCGCCTCGAGCGCGGTTTCGAGATAGCGGGCGTCGGTATCGACGATCTCGACGTCGCCGCCGGTCATTGCGACGGCCATGGCATAGGTGCCGGTCTCGATGCGGTCGGGCATGACCCGGTGGCGGGCGCCCGACAGCAGCGGCACGCCCTCGACCGTGATCGTCGACGTGCCGGCGCCTGTGATCTTCGCGCCCATCGCATTGAGGCAGGCGGCGAGATCGACGATCTCGGGCTCGCGCGCGGCATTGCCGATGACGGTCGTTCCCTTGGCGAGGCTCGCCGCCATCAGCATGACATGGGTGGCGCCGACCGAGACTTTCGGGAAGGTATAGCGCGCGCCGACGAGGCCGCCCTTCGGCGCCCGGGCATTGACATAGCCGGCGTCGATCTCCATCTCGGCGCCCAGCGCTTTCAGGCTTTCGAGGAAGAGGTCGACCGGCCGCGTGCCGATCGCGCAGCCGCCGGGCAGCGAGACGCGGGCCTGGCCTTCGCGCGCAAGGAGCGGCCCGATCACCCAGAAGCTCGCGCGCATCTTGGAGACGAGCTCGTAGGGCGCGGTCACGTCGGCGATGGTGCGGCAGGTGAAATGCACGGTCCGTGCATAGGATCCGTCCTGGTGCTCGCGGCGGCCGTTGACCGAGATGTCGACGCCGTGATTGCCGAGGATGCGGATCAGCTGCTCGACATCGGCCAGATGCGGCACGTTTTCGAGCGTCAGCGTGTCCGACGTCATCAGCGAGGCGATCATCAGCGGCAAGGCCGCATTCTTGGCACCCGAAATCGGTATGGTGCCGACGAGCGGCTGGCCGCCCACAATCCTGATACGATCCATGAACTGTCCCCGAACGGCACCCAGGGAACGGGTGCCCGAAAAGTCCCGCCCCCTTAAACGATTAAGGTCGTCGGTTCAAGAAAAGCCGGACAATGCGGTTAAATCGCCAAATGGGAGGAAATTGCGGCGGCCTCAGCGCCGCGGTGAGGTCGGGTCGAGATCGCCCGGGCGATCGTCCGCCTCGCCCTCGCGCCGGGCCCGGCTTTGCAGCTTCCGCCGCTGCAGGTTGGCACGCAGCTGCGCCCTGAGCCGAGCCTCGCGCGCCTCGGCCTTGCGCACCGCCTCCGCGCGCCGCGCCGCCTTCTGCGCCTCGATATCGTCAGCCGGCGGGAGGTCGCCGCCCGCGCTTTCGCCATCCTCTTTGCCCATGCGGGCCGTGATACGGCAATTCGCGAGAGCGGGAAAGCCGTCCCCGAAAAACTTTCCCCGATCGGGCGATTGGGGTTGCGCTTGCCGAAAACCTATGGCAATAGCCAGCCCGCTTCGACGGCGTTGCCACGCTTCGCCCGTCACGATGCTGCGGTAGCTCAGTGGTAGAGCACACCCTTGGTAAGGGTGAGGTCGAGAGTTCAATCCTCTCTCGCAGCACCAGTTTCCCAGCACCCATCTCGATCTAACCGAACAGACCGCGCCCTTGACGCTTTCTTTATTTCAGTCATAGTTCACATGTTAAGTGCCACCCTGCCGGGCCGGCATGGAACGGCGCTGTTGGGAGGCAGGGTTGGAACTGTTGCGGAGCGAGAGTCTCATTCCCGTCCAGTGGTCGCTCGTCGCCTATGAGCAGTGGCGGCACGATCTGCATTCGATCTGCGGAAATTTCAACCCGAAGACCAAGGAGACCGGACGCTCGGTGCGCGGTGCGGCGCGGGGAATCGATGTCTGCGGCATGCAGTTCGCCCATGTGTCGAACGATCTCGACTTCGTCCACCGCGACTGGGAGGACATCCGGCGCGACCATGTCGAGCATCTCTTTCTGATCGTGCAGCTCGAGGGGTCCTGTGGCGTCGACCATGGCGGGCGCCAGAACACGCTCGATGTCGGCGACTGCATACTGGTCGATTCGACCCGCCCGACCACGTTCCATTTCGGCGGGAATTTTTCCAACCACCTGTCGATGCACCTGCCGCGTCAGATCATGTTTTCCGAACGTCGCGACGGCTTCGACGTCGCGCGCAAGATCGCGGGCTTCGATCCCATGGCGATCATGCTGCGGGCGCTGATCGCCAAGATCATGTCGACGCCGGAGACCGACACCAACGCGGCGGGCCTGCGCGAACTGATGTTCAGCGCCACCCGCCAGGCCTTCGTGCCCGAAGACCGGGGCCCCCAGATCCTGAACCCGCTGCATGACAGCGCGGCACGTCGGCTGGAAATGGTGGACATCCTTATCGACCGTCACCTGACCGACAGCAATCTCTCGGCCCGATGGCTGGCGACCCGCATCGGCGTTTCGATCCGCACCCTGCAGCAGGACTTCCAGGGCATGGGGGTCACCTGCACCACGGTCATCAGGGACAAGCGCCTGCGCTATGCCCGCGAGAAGATCGAGCAGATCAAGGATGTCAGGAGCGGGCACACCATCGCCGAAGTCGCCTATGCCGCAGGTTTCAACGACATTTCCTATTTCAACCGCAGTTTCCGAGAGCTTTTCGACTGCGCCCCGACCGACCTGCTGAAGGCCGGCCAGTAGCGACCGCCCGCGGCCTTGAGGCCGGATTCGCCGCTCCTGCGCTTTTCTCCAATTCGCGTCGCGCCAGAGCCCAAGACGGGCGAATTCGAACAGGCAATGATCCTTCCGAAAACTGGAACCGCTCCAAACGGGACCGGTGCTCGGGAGGATCGAAAATGGACTACACGCTGCTCATCGGCGGCCATAAGGTTGCCGCCGCTCACCATCAGGATATCTGCAATCCCTCCACGGGAGAGGTCGTCGGGCGGATGCCGCTCGCAACGGCCGAACAGCTCGATCAGGCCGTTGCCGCCGCCGCCGCCGCCTTTGTCCAGTGGAGCCTGACCCCGGAGGCGGACAGGGCGCAGGCCTGCAGGGACGTCGCCGCTTCCATCGAGGCCCATGCCGAGGAACTGGCGCGGCTCCTGACGCTCGAGCAGGGCAAGCCGATGAACGGTCTCGGCTCGCGCTTCGAAATCGGCGGCGCCCTGGCCTGGACGCGCTACACGGCGGAGCTGTCGCTCCCCGTGGAGGTCTTGCAGGACAACAACGAGGGCCGGGTCGAGCTTCATCGCAAGCCGATCGGCGTCGTCGGCTCCATCACGCCCTGGAACTGGCCGGTGATGATCGCCTGCTGGCACATTATCCCGGCGATCCGCGCCGGCAACACGGTCGTGATCAAGCCGTCACCGATGACGCCGCTGTCCACGATCCGCCTCGTCGAGATCATGAACACGGTGCTGCCCGCCGGGGTGGTCAATGTCGTTACCGGCGAGAATGCGATCGGGGCGGCGCTCTCCGCCCATCCCGGTGTCGCCAAGATGACCTTCACCGGATCGACCGCGACGGGCAAGAAGGTCATGGCCTCGGCGGTCGAGACGCTGAAGCGGCTCACGCTCGAGCTCGGCGGCAACGATGCCGGGATAGTCTTGCCGGATGCCGATCCGAAGCGCATTGCCGAGGGTCTTTTCTGGGGCGCCTTCATCAACAACGGCCAGACCTGCGCGGCGCTCAAGCGGCTCTATGTCCATGACAGCATCTACGACGAGGTCTGCGAAGCCCTCGCCGACTATGCCGAAAAGATCGTCGTCGGCGACGGCATGGACGAAAAGAGCGTGCTCGGCCCGATCCAGAACGAGATGCAGTACAACAAGGTGCGCGATCTCGTGGAGGATGCGCGCGCCCGGGGCGGGCGCATTCTGACCGGCGGAGTGCCGCTCGAGCGGCCCGGCTACTTCTATCCGATCACGCTGGTCGCCGATGTCAGCGACGGGGTTCCGCTCGTCGACGAGGAGCAGTTCGGTCCGGCACTGCCGATCATCCGCTACAGCGATGTCGACGAAGTCATCGCGCGCGCCAACCGCAACCCCGCCGGTCTCGGCGGTTCGGTCTGGTCGTCGGATCCGGAAAAGGCCAGGCACCTCGCCCTCAAGCTCGAATGCGGCTCGGTCTGGATCAACAAGCATGGCGCGATCCAGCCGAATGCCCCTTTCGGCGGCGTCAAGCAGTCGGGACTGGGGGTCGAGTTCGGTGCCGAGGGTCTCAAGGAATTCACCACCATCCAGACCGTTCTGAGCTGACCATGTCGCGTTTCGATTACATCATCGTCGGCGGCGGCTCCTCCGGTTGCGTGCTCGCCAATCGCCTTTCGGAGGACCCGGCCCGTAAGGTTCTTCTCATAGAGTCGGGCCGGAAGGACAGCGATCCCTTCATCCATATCCCCGCCACCTTCTTCAAGGTGCTGGAAAAGGGCATCGACATCCACGGCTACGTCTCGGAGCCGGAAAAGGGCCTGAACGGGCGGCCGCAGATCGTGCCGCAAGGCAATGTCATCGGCGGCGGCAGCTCGGTCAACGCGATGATCTACATTCGCGGCCATCGCAACGACTATGATACCTGGTCGCAGATGGGCTGCCAGGGCTGGTCCTATGAGGACGTGCTGCCCGCCTTCCGGTCGCTCGAGAGCAACGAGAGCCTCGCAGGACAGTATCACGGCCGTGGCGGCAGCCTGCATGTCTCCGATCCCCGGCATCGCCATCCGCTGAGCGAGGCCTTCGTCAAGGCGGCGATCGAGGCGGGCCTGCCCGCCAATCGCGATTTCAATGGCGAGCGGCAGGACGGCGTGGGCTTCTACCAGTCGACCACGCATAACGGCCGGCGCTGGAGTTCGGCGCGGGCCTTCCTGCGTGAGGCCGAAGGCCGGCAGAATCTCACGATCATGACCGAAACCAAGGTCGCACGCATCCTTGTCGAAAACCGGCGCGCCGTGGGCGTCGAGCTCCTCGACGGCCGCCGGCTCGCCGCCACCCGCGAAGTCGTGCTCACCGCCGGCGCCATCGCCACGCCCAACCTGCTGCAGCTCTCCGGCATCGGCGATGCCGCCCATCTCGGCGCTCTCGGCATCCCCGTCGTCGCTGACCTGCCCGGTGTCGGCGCCAATTTCCAGGATCATCTCGAAGTGCCGGTCCAGGGCGAGACACGGGATCCGATCTCCATCCTCGGGCAGGACAAGGGCGTGAGGGCGGCGTTCCACATGGCGCGCTATCTGCTGACGCGGCGGGGCCTCCTCGCCTCGAACGTGGTCGAGAGCGGCGGCTTCGTCGACACGGCCGGCACCGGCCAGCCCGACATCCAGTTCCACGTCCTGCCCGTGCTGATCGGCTTTGCCGACCGCGATCCCGAGCCCGGACACGGGCTGAGCATCGGCCCCTGCTTCCTCCGCCCGCGCTCGCGCGGCTCCGTCAGGATCAAGTCGGCCGACGCGCGGGAAGGTGCAGTCTTCAATGCCAATGCCCTGTCCGATCCCGCCGACGTCGAGACGCTGGTGCGCGGCGTCGAGACCGCGATCCGCATCCTCGAGGCGCCGTCGCTCGCCCGCATCGTCAAGCGGCGGGTCTTGCCCCGGCCGGGCATCGAGAAGGATCCGCAGGCCCTGCGCGACTACATCCGCGCAACCGCCAAGACGGTGTTCCATCCCGCCGGCACCGCCAGGATGGGACGGCCGGACGACAGGATGTCCGTCGTGGGTCCGGATCTCCGGGTCCATGGCATCGAAGGTCTCCGCGTGTCGGACGCCTCGGTCATGCCGACCCTGGTCTCGGGCAACACCAATGCACCGGTGATGATGATCGCGGCGAGAGCTGCGTCCTTCATCACCGGCAGGACGATCACCGCCTGAGGGTGGTGGATGCGGCACCGGGAGGGTTGCCGCGTGACCGGTCGCGCAAGCGCCGGCACATGCAACGGAGGAAAACATGAAACGCATCGCCTATCTAGTCGGCGCAACCGCCGCGCTCTTGGTAACCTCAGCCGCGGTGGCCGCAGCCGCACCGAGCTGCGGCCTCAACAACGGAAAGAAGGCGGACGGCGCGCCGATCCTCGTCGGCGCCGTCGTCGGCCAGACCGGACCCGACGACTTCTCGTCCTCGGCCGACGCTGCGGCGGCCTATTTCAAATGCGTCAACGAGAACGGTGGCATCAACGGACGGCCGATCGAATATCTGGTCGAGGACGACCAGTGGAACCCCGAAGTCGCCGCCCAGGTCGCCACGAAGCTCGTCAAGGACAAGAAGGTCGTCGCGCTGGTCGCCAGCGGCTCCTTCGTCGAGATGGGCGTCAACGCCAAGCTCTATTCGGACGAGGGCGTGATGTCGATGGCATCGGCCTGCGCTGTGTCCGAATGCTTCGAGTCGCCGAACATCGTTTCCACCAACGAGGGCCCGTTGCCGTCGACGGTCGGCGCCGCGCAATGGGCGGTCGCCAATCTCGGCTCAAAGAGCGTCGTCTGCATCGGACTCACCATTCCCTCGGTCGGCCAGTATTCCTGCGGCTGGATGGAGAAATACATGCAGTCCAAGGGGCTGACCGGGACGAGCGTGCTGCTCGATCCGGGCACGGCCGACATGAATGCCGGCTATCTCGAGGCCGTCGCCGCCAATCCCGACACCATCCTTGTCAACCTCCCGGCCGGCATGGCCGCGGCCTTCCTGCAGGTCGTCACCGAATCCGGCGCCCGCGACCAGTACAAGTGGATTTCCTCGACGCCGCTCTATGACCAGGATGTTCCCGGTCTTCTCGGTGAATCCTGGTGGGGCGTCATGTATGTCAATGCCGAGCTGACGCCGATCGACGGCACCGGCAAGGATGCCACCAACTGGCGGGCGGTGATGGACAAATATGCGTCCGAGAGCGATCCGCGCGATACGTTCAGCCAGGCGGGCTATCTGTCGGCGCGGTTCTTCGTCGACGCCCTCCTGAAGCTGGATCCTGCCAAGATCGACCGGGCGTCGGTGACTGAAGCGATCCGCGCGATCAACAACCAGACATCCGACCTGCTGTGCGGGCCCTACTATGTCGGCAAGTTCGATCGCCACATGCCCAATCACGCCAACATCATGATGCAGCTCGTCGAGGGCGGCTTCAAGCAGGTCGGCGGCTGCACGGATGTCGACAGCACCTATCTCGATCCGATCCGGGCTCAGGAGAAAGAGCTCGGAATCACCGCGAACTGATCGGGCGGACCGATGGGTGCCTATGGTCTCTTCCTTGTGTCCGGACTCGCCGTGGGCGCGCTCTACGCCCTCGGCGGGGTCGGTCTGGTCATGCTCAACCGCGCGACTGGCGTCCTCAACTTCGCCTATGGCGCAATCGGGGCATTGGGAGCCATGAGCGCCTGGCAGGTCCTGCAATGGGGTTACCCCGAGCCGGTGGCATGGCTTGCCTGCCTTGCCATCGGGGTCGCGCTCTCGCTCGGCTATGGCGTTCTCATCGCGCCGGGTCTCAGCCGGCGCGAGCCCGTGGTGAAGGCGGTGGCGACACTCGGCTTCGGCATCGCCATCCTCGGCGCGATGAACCTGCTCTGGGTGGTCAATCCGCGCAAGCTCACGCTCTCGCTCGACGCCATCTCCCTCAACATCTTCGGCCTGCGCATGACCGGCACGCGCCTGCTCGCACTTGTCGCCGGCCTTGCCGTGACCATGGGCGTCAGCCTTTTCCTGGCGCGGACCCGTCTCGGGCTCATGATGCGCACACTTGCCGAGGACCGGCAGCTCGCGGCCCTTCTCGGGACACCGATCCGCAAGGTCGAAATCATCGCCTGGGGCTTCTCCGGGCTGCTCGCGGGCTTCACCGGCATGCTGTTCGGAGATCTGGTCCGCCTCGATCCAGCGGTGCTCACCTTCATCGTCATCCCGATCATCGCCACCACGGTGGTGGGAAGGCTGACCTCCATCCGCGTCGCTTTCGTTGCCGGCCTGTCGATCGGCGTCATCGAGAGCTTCGTCACCCTCTACAAGCCGCTCGCGCCGTTCCGGGTCGCTTCGCCGTTCATCGTGGCGATCCTCGCGATGATGTGGCTCCAGCGCGGCCGGCGGTTGACATTTGCGGGGCAGGATTGATGACCATGTCGACCCATGCTCCCGTCGCCCCTCGGGCAGCCCGGTGGCCCTTTCGGAAACATCTCCTGCCGGCGCTGCTGGCGGCGGCTGTCATTATCGTGCTGCCCCTCATCGTGGGGGCTCTCTGGCTCAAGGTCCTAACCTCCGTCGCCATCTATGCCCTGACGGCGGCCAGCATCGCGCTTCTCTACCGCAAGCTCGGCCAGGTGTCGCTTGCGCAGGTCGCCTTCATGGGATGCGGCGGCTGGGTGGCGCTCCGGCTGTCCTACGGCACCGGGCTTCCCTTCGAAATCAACGTCCTGTTTGGAGGCATCTTCGCCGCTGTCGTGGGCATGGTCTTTGCCTATCCGGCGCTCCGGATGCGCGGCCTCTATCTGGCGCTCGTGACGCTGATGGCGGCCGGCGGGTTCGGCATCCTGATCAACGTCATTCAGTTCCCGAACGGCGGCGCGGGCCTGCTCGGCTTCGCGGTGAAGGCCGCATCCTACATGCCGCGGCCGTGGATCGCGCAGTCCGACGAGGCCTATTTCCGCTATTGCTGCGTCGTGGTCGCGCTCGGCTTCCTTCTGATCACGCTGCACGAACGCGGCCGGCCGGGGCGCGCCTGGTCGCTGATCCGGCGCAGCGAGGCCGTCGCCATGTCGGTCGGCATCGACGTCACCTTCTACAAGATCTGGGGTTTTGCCCTTTCGGGCTTCCTCGCCGGCGTGGCAGGCGGCCTGCTCGCGGGCAATCTGCAACTGCTTGACGCGCGCTCCTTTCCGCCCGCGGAGTCGGTGATGATCTTCGCTCTCACCGTGGTCGGCGGGGCCTGGAACTGGTATGGCGCGGTCATCGCGGCCATCCTTTATCGCTTCGTTCCGGCGGTGCTCAATGACATCGGCATCAGCGGCGACGCGGCCTTCATCATCTTCGGCGCGGCACTCATCCATGCACTTACCACGGCGCCGCGCGGACTGGCCGGCCAGCTCGCCGACCTCGTCTCGAGCCGTCGCAAGGGGAGGACAATGCCATGATCGTCATCAGGGACGTGACGGTGACCTTCGGCGGCGTCGTCGCGCTCAACGGCGTCAGCGTCGATCTCGTCGATCCGGTCGTCGGGATCATCGGACCGAACGGCGCCGGCAAGACGACCTTCCTCAACGTGCTGTCGGGCTTCGTTACACCCCGGCAGGGATCCATCCAGGCGTTCGGAACGGAACTGCTGTCTCTCACCCCGCACCGGCGCAGCCGCTGGGGCCTGCGGCGCTCGTTCCAGAAGGAACAGGTGGTCGATGAGCTGACGGTCGAGGAAAATGTCGCCGTCGTCCTCGACAATCTCGACATCAGCGGACGCGAGCGGGAGCGTCATCTCGCCGCCGCCCTCGAATTTGCCGGCCTGACCGGCGTCCGGCGGGAACCGGCTGCGGGGCTCAACGCGTTCCTGCGCCGCATGACGGAGATCGCGCGCTGTGCCGCCGGCCCGGCACGGTTGTTGCTGCTTGATGAGCCGGGTGCGGGCCTCTCGCAGAACGAAGTCGAGGCACTACGGCAGACCATCGCTTCCGTCCACGACTTCAACGGCGCGACGACCCTGTTGATCGATCATGACGTCGACCTGATCCAGTCTGTCTGCGTCTCGACCATGGTGCTCGATTTCGGTGCACTGGTGACCCATGGCCCGACGCGCGAAGCCCTGAGTGACCCCCGCGTCCGGGCCGTCTATCTCGGTGTGGAGGAGCTGGCATGAGCGTCGTCGTCCGGGAACTCTCGGTCCGTCGGGGCAATAAGCTCGCCGTGGACCGGCTCTCGCTGACCCTCGAGGAAGGGCGCATTACCGCGCTTCTCGGGCCCAACGGTGCCGGCAAGAGCTCGCTCGTCCTGGCGCTTGCCGGTGTGCTGCCCTGGGAAGCCGGCGCGGTCGAGATCGATGGCAGACCGATGATCGGTGCCGCCCCCGAGAGACTGCGCGCCGCCGGCCTCGCCGCGGTCCCGGAAGGCCACCGCGTGCTCGCGGGCATGAGCGTGCATGACAACCTTCTCGCCGCGGGCTTCGGTCACCGGCCCACCGTGGCAGCCGAGGCCGTGGAGGAGGTTTATGCGATCTTTCCCGAGCTCGCCGAGCGCAAGGTGCAGAAGGCCGGATCGATGTCGGGCGGCCAGCAGCAGATGCTGGCGCTCGGCCAGGCTTTGGTCGCGCGCCCGAAATTCATTCTTGCCGACGAGATGTCGCTCGGCCTGTCGCCGCTGATCGTCAAGCGTCTGATGGGTGTCGTCGTGCGACTTTCGGAACAGGGCACCGGCATCTTGCTCATCGAGCAGTTCACCCATATCGCCCTGAAGATCGCCCACCATGCCAATGTGATGTCGCGTGGCCGGCTCACTTTCACCGGCACTCCCCAGCGGCTCGTCGACGAACCCGAGATCCTGCATCTGGCCTATCTTTCCCAATAGGAGGCAGCATGGGCAGGGCGTTGCAGGAGGCCACCGGAGGGGATTTTCCGGATCTTGCGCGGATGCTCTTCGGCCATGTCCGGCTCGACTTCCCGGAGAATCATGCGGAGCGCCGGCAGCTCCGCTCGGCGGTCTTCGGTGATTGCCGGGTGTCCGAGCTCTGCTCCGATCGCCACGCCGTCTTTGGCGACCGCGTCGTCCGGTCGAGTGGGGATCCCGATGCGCTCAAGCTGCTTATCCAGACGCAGGGTCGTTCGGAGATCCGCCAGTCCGGCCGCACTGTCGAATTCGGATCGGGTGTTCCGCTCCTCTACGATCCCGTTCGACCTTACGAATTGATCAATCGCACCGATGTCCGGCTGGTGATGCTGCAATTGCCGAGACGATCCGTCTCCGCCCGTTCCCTGGCGGCGCTTGCAAGGCCGCTGGCATTGGCGGACCTTCGGCGCGGCTTCCCGCCCGTACTGCTCGCAATGCTGCGGACATGCCTCGCGGAGGCGGAATTCATGGAGGCAAGTGCGGCGGCACGGATGGGAACGTCGCTCCTCGCGCTGATCGGGGCCCTCGTCGAACCCCTCGCCGAGGAGGCAGCGGCGGAGGCTGGTCATCAGACGTCGCTCGCTGCCATCGTGGCGCGGTGCCGGACCTATATCGAAGGGGAGCTGAGACGGCCCGATCTCTGCGTCGACGACATGGCGGCGCGGCTGCGCTGCTCGCCGCGCTATATCTTCCGGGCCTTTGCCAGCGAGGGGATGACGCCCATGCAGCATGTCTGGGAGAGCCGGCTCCGGCAGGCGCGGATCGATCTCGCCGATGCCCTGCCGCAACGAAACATCACCGAGATCGCCTTCTCCCTGGGCTTTTCTTCCAGCGCGCACTTCTCCCGCGCGTTTCGCGAGCGCTTCGGCATGACGCCCCGCGATTGCCGCAGGCAGGCGAGGCCGGACGGCGCGGGCTGGCCACGGAGCGGCACGGGCAGCGAACCGCGACGTTAAACTGCTACACGGCAGATTTAAAAGGTTTCTACTTTGTCACGACGCGGCCCGACATACAGTCATTCCACCCGCGGAGATCAAGTAGGTCGCCACCATTTGCTACGTCGCGGGTCAAACCGGCCGTCTTCTCCAAGTGACGGCCGGTTTTTTTGTGGCTTCGCCCAGGTCTCTGCCGACGCGCTGAAGTGTGACGCAGCTAGCGCGCGGCGCCGCTCAGCCAGACGATCCCGACCCGCGTCAAACCGAAGCGCTGTTGCGCGGCAGGGCGGCGAGCTGCGACGATGTCATTGCGTCGAGCTGGGCAGGCAGGAAGGCGTCGGCCTGCGCTGTCGTCAATCCGGCGAGTGCGGCCGTGCCGAGCCCCGATATCGCACCGGTGCTGAGGGCGAGCAGATGTTCGACCGAGAACACGACGAGGTCGTCGGAACCGAGCGCGGCGGCCTGCGTCGCCGTCATCGCGGCTGCCTGCGTTACAGAAATCGCCGCGATCTGCGTCGTGCTCATGGCGCTCACCTGTCCGTAGGTCAGCGATGCCACCTGGCCCGTTGTCAGGGACTCGATGTTGCTCGTCGTCAGTGCGCCGACGATGGCGGTCGACAGACCCTTGATCGCCGTGGAGTTGATCGAGGCGAGCTCCTGGTTGGTGAAGGTCTGCATCTGCGCGGTGGTCAGGCCCGAAACGCCAGACATGCTCATGGCGGCGATCTGCGAGACGGAGAGGGCGTCGATCTGCTCTGTACTCAACGCGCCGATCTGGAGGCTTGTAAGGCCGGAAATGCCTGCGGTTCCGAAGGCCGCGACCTCGGTGGCGGTGAGTGAGGCCAAGAAGCTCGTCGGCAGGCCGCGGATGGACGTCGAGCCGAGAGCGTGCAGATCCTCGACCGAGAACGTGTCCAGCGCGTCCGCCGAGAGGTTGGCGAGCGCGTCCGAACCGAACCCGGCCAGCTGGCTGGACGACAGGGCTTCGACCTGTTCCTGGGACAGCAGAGCCGCCTGGGCGCTGCCGACGCCGGAGAGGCTGGTGGAGCTGAGAGCGGCCAGCTGCGTGGCGCTGAGTACACTGATGCCCGCCGTTCCCAAGGCGGCGACCTGGGTCGAGCTGAAGGCGTTGATCTGGTAGGCCGACATTGCCTCGATCTGGTCGGTGCGTAGCGCCGCAACCTGGCTCGCGGTAAGGCCGGACACGGCAGAGGGGCTCAGTGCTTCGATCTGGTCTGCGGAGAAGCCCGCGATCGAAGCCGTGGAGAGGCCTGTCACCGCCGTCGAGCTGATGGCGGCGATATCGCCGGTCGAGAATGTCGCCAAACCCGCCGCCCCGATCTTGTTCAGCTGCGTGGCACTCAATGCGCCGACCTGCCGGCTCGTAAGCGCCTCGACCTGATCGGTGCTGAGTGCACCGATCTGGTCGACGGTCAGACCCGCGACGCCGCCCGTGGACAGAGCCTCGATCTGGACATCGGTGAGCGCGGCGATCGTTACGGTGGAGAGACCCGTAATCGCCCGCGAGTTGATCGCTGCCATGTCGGCAGTCGAAAACAGCGCTATGTCGGCACTGTCGAGCGCCGCGATCTGCCTCGAACTGAGCGCCGCGACCTGCGTCGGCGTCAGGGCCTCGGCCTGGGCGGTGCTGAGCGCGGCCATCTGATCGGAAGTCAGGCCCGTAACCGCCGTGGCGGACAGGGCGGCCACCTGAGATGGCGAGAGCGCGCCGATCGCCGCAATGCTGAGCGCGGCGACCTGCTTGGAGCCGAGGGCCGCGACCTGCGCGGTGGTGAGTGCGTCGACCTGGACGGTGCTCAGGGCCGCCACCTGGTCGCTCGTCAGCCCCGGAATGGCCGAGGCGCTCAGCGCTGCCACCTGGCTCGCCGAAAGCGCGCCGATCGCCGCGGTGGTCAGGCCGGACAGGGCGCCGGAGGAAATCGCGCCGATCTCGGCGAGGGTGAAGGCGCCGAGACCCGATGCCCCGAGAGCCGACATCTGCGTCGAGGTGAGGGCGCCGACCTGGGTGATGGTGAGGGCCTCGACTTGCTGGGTCGACAGCGCCGCGATCTGGGTGCTGCCGAGGCCCGCGATCCCGGCTGCGCTGATTGCCGCAATCTGTGTGGCCGACAGCGCTGCGATGTCGTCGGCGCCCAGCATCGCTATCTGCTTGGAGCCGAGGGCTCCGATCTGGCTCGCCGTCAGGGCTTCCACCTGGGTGGTGCCGAGCGCGCCCACCTGCGCGGTGGTCAGGCCGGCGACGGCGGCCGTGCTCAAGGAGGCGATCTGGCTCGCCGACAACGCAGCGAGCGTCGTCGGCTGTAGGCCGGTGATCGCAGCGGCAGAGATGGCGGCGACTTCCGCTGTCGTGAAGGTGTTGATGTCGTCCGTGTCGAGAACGCCGACCTGGGTCGCGCTCATGGTGGCGATCTGGGTGCTGGTGAAGGCGCGCACCTGGTCGGACGTAAGCGAGCCGACCTGCGTTGCCGAAAGACCGGGAATGCTCGAGGCGTTCAGCGCCGCGATCTGGTTCGTCGTGAAGGCGGCGATTCCGGCGGTACCGAGAGCCGAGACCTGTGCCGACGTCAGGGCTCGCACCTGGGATGTCGACAGCGCCTGAATCTGGTCTGCCGACAGGGCGGCGACCTGGCGGGTGAACAGCGCCGCGATGGCTGCGGTGCTCAGCGCCGCTGCCTGGTCCGTCGTCAAGGCGCCGATCATGTCGTTGGAGAGACCGACCACGGCGCTGGCGCTGATGGCTGCGATATCCTTGGTCGACAGTGTCGCGATGTCGTCCGTTCCGAGCGCTGCGATCTGGATCGAACTCAGGGCCGCCACCTGCGTGTTGCTGAAGGCTTCGACCTGGCTGGGACTCATCGCGGTGATCTGCCGGGTCGAGAGAGCCGCCACACCGGCGGTGCTGAGTGCGGCCACCTGGTCGGTCGAGAGCGCGGCGATCGCGGCGGTCGTGAGGCCCGGGATCGCGCTCGCGCTGATCGCGGCGATCTCGCGCGTCGAGAAAGCGGCAATGTCTTCGGGCCGCATCGCAGCGAGCTGGGTCGAGGTCAGTGCGGCGATCTGGCTGCTTTTCAGGGCCTCCGCCTGACCGTTGGTGAGCGCGGAGATCTGGGCAGTCGAAAGGCTGGAAATCGCGCCCGAACCGAGCGCGGCCACCTGGGCGGTCGTCAGCGCCGCGAGCGCATCCGTGGAGAGGCCTGCTATCGCGGCCGAGCCGATAGCGGCGATGTCCTTCGTCGAGAAGACCGCGATGTCGGCGACCTCCATCGCCGCGATCTGTTCCGACTGCAGCGCGCTGACCTGGGCACTGGTCAGCGCTTCCGCCTGGGCGGTGGTCAGGCTGACCAACTGCGCCGAGGTCAGGCCCGGTATGGCGCTCGCGCTGAGCGAGGCGATCTGCGCCGTCGTCAGAAGAGCGAGCTTGTCGGTGCCGAGTGCCGCGAGCTGATCGGAGGAGAGCGCTGCGAGCTGCTTGGAGGTCAGCGAGTTGACCTGGCTCACGGTGAGCGCGGCAATCTGGTCGGTGTCGAGCCCGGCAATGCCGTTGCCGGCGAGCGCGGCGATCTGCGCGGTGGAGAGCGCGGCGATGTCGCTCGAATTCAGGGCCGCCACCTGTGTCGAGGTCAGGGCTGCGATCTGCGTGGTGGAGAGCGCGGCAACCTGGTCCGACGACAGCTTTTCGATCTGGTCCGCGCTCAATCCCTTGATGGCTGACGTCGTCAGGCTCGCCATCTGCGCTGTCGACAGGGCCGAAACATCGTCCGACAGCGCAAGAACCTGGGTCGCCGTCAGCGCCTTGACTTGTGCAGTCGAAAGCAGGCTGACCTGGCTGGCGCTAAGCGCATTGATCTGGCTGGTTCCGAGGCTCGCGATGGCGCCTGTTGTCAGCGCTGCGATCTGCGTGGCGGAAAGCGAGGCGATCGTCTCCTCGTTCAGCGACGAGACCGCGCGATCGGAGAAGGCGGCGATCTGGGCGACCGAGAAGGCCGCGAAGTCCGAGGCCGAAAGGGCCGCGAGCTGTGTCGAGGTCAGCGCACTCGCTTGGCCGGTCGAGAGCGCAGCAAGCTGTTCGGTGGACAACGCGACGACCTGATCCGCCGTCATGCTGGCGATCGCCGCCTTCGGCAGGGCCGCCAGTTGCGCGAGCGACAGGCCTGCAATGGCGGTTTCGCTCAGGCCCGGAATGGCCTTGTTGGCGATGGACGCAATGTCGGCAGTCGAGAATGTGGCGATATCGTCGGCGCCGAGCGCCTCGACCTGCGTCGAATCCAGATACCGGATCTGGGTTGCCGACAGGGCTTCCACCTGCGCGGTGCTCAGCGTGGATATCTGGTCGGCCGTGAGGCCGGTGATGCCGGCGGTGTTCAGGGCTGCGATCTGGGCTGTCGTGAAGGCACTAAAATAAGACGGGTCGATCGCAGCGACCTGGGCCGAGCCGAGCATGGCGATCTGCAGGGTCGACAGCGTGGAAATCTGGTCGACCGTCATCGCGCCGATGGCGCTTGCGGTCAGCCCGGCGACCGCCTTGCTGCTCAGGAGTGCGATCTCGTCGGTCGTGAACTCAGCCACGCCATCGGGATCGAGAGCGGCAACCTGCGCGGCGCTCAGCACCTTGACTTGAGCTGTCGTCAGAGCCTCGACCTGCTCGGCCGACAGCGCGCCGTACTGGGTGGTGGTCAGATAAGTGATGGCGGTCGTGCCGAGGGCGGCAATCTGGCCGGTGGACAGCGCGGCTATGAAGGCGGTCGAAAGCCCCGGCAATGCCTTGTAGCTGATCGCCGCGAACTGCTGTGCCGAAAGGCTCTCGAAGGCCTCGCTGCGCAGGCCGGCGATCTGGGTGGAGCTCAGGGCCTTGATCTGGTCTGTCCGGAGTGCCTCGAGCTGGGTGCTGGTGAAGGCGCGAACCTGGGTCGCCGAGAGGCCAGTGACCGCCAGGGTCGTCAGCGAAGCGACCTGGGCGGAGGTCAGCGACTGGATGGTCGTCGCGGTCAGACCGGGCACGGCCTTGCTGGTCAGCGCAGCGAAGTCGGCAGTGGAGAACGTCGCCAGCTGGTCTGTCTCGAAGGCGGCAACCTGCTTGGCGGTGAGGACATAGACCTGTTTGGTGGTCAGCGCCTCGACCTGGTCGGTGCTCATCACGGCGAGGTGGGCGGGCTTCAGCACCGCGATCTGGGCTGCGCTCAGCGCGGCGATCTGGCCGGTCGTCATGGCCGCGATCGTTTCGGTCGGCAGCGCATAGATCGCCTTGGTGGAGAGTGCGGCAATACTCTGCGTCGTCAGGCCTGCCACGATGTCCGTGTCGAGCGCACCGATCTGGGCGCCGGTCAGCGACTTGATCTGGGCAAGAGAAAGCCCCGCCACCTGGTCGGAGGAGAGCCCGGCGAACTGGTCGGTCGTGAAGCTCGCAACGGCACTGGCATTCAAAGCTGCCAGCTCCGCCGTCGAGAGCGTGGCGAGCGCCGACGTGGCGATGCCGCTCACGGCCGCGGCAGAGATGGCGGCGAGGTCGGCCGTGCTGAAGGTCTCGAAGCCGTCGGCATCGATCGCCGCAAGCTGGGCTGCCGTCAGGATCTTGACCTGAGCAGGTTGGAGGGCGGCGAGCTGGGCGGTGCCGAGTGCGCCTATGAGCTCAGTGGTCAGGCCTTGAATGCCGCGGCTGGAGAGCGCCGCTATCTGGCTGGTGGAGAGAGCGGCAATCGCGTCGGTCCCGAGCGCTGCGACCTGTTTGCTCTCGAGAGCGCTGACCTGGCTGGTCGACAAGGCCCGGAGCTGATCCGTGGAAAGCCCGTCGATGGCCGCGGTGCCGATACCCTTTATCGCGGCGGCCGACAGAAGGGCGATATCGGCGGTCGACAGGCTCGCCAGCTCGTCGGCGGAGAAGGCTGCGATCTGCGCGGCGCTGAGCACCCTGACCTGGGCGGTGGACAGTGCCGCGATCTGGTCGGCATCCAGCGCTGCAATCTGCTTGGCGGAGAGCGCGGAGATGGCGCTCGTGCTGAGCGCTGCGACCTGTGCGGTCGAGAGCGAGGCGATCACGTCGGTGGACAGGCCAGACATCGCCCGGTTGACGAGGGCGGCGATGTCCTGGGTCGAGAAGGTTGCGATGTCTTCCGTGCCCATCGCGGCGAGCTGCGCGGCACTGAGCACCCGCACCTGGCTCGAGGACAGGGCCTCCACCTGGTCCGTGCTGAGGACACCGATCTGCGTCGAGGTCAGGCCGGAGATCGCGCTTGTGCTGAAGGCGGCGATCTGGGCGGTCGACAATGCGGCGATCGCGTCGGTGTCGAAGGCAGCGACCTGCGCCGGTTTCAGCGCCGCGATCTGTGCGGTCGAGAGGGCAGCTGCCTGTTCCGCCGTGAGAGCACGGATCTGATCTGCCGTCATGCCGGCGACGGCAGCCGTGTTGAGTGCACTGATCTGGTCGGTTGAAAGCACGCCCAGCGCGCTGACATTCAGCCCCTTGATCGCCTTGTAGGAGATCGAGGCCATGTCGTCGGCGGAAAAGCCTGCGATGTCCCCATCGTCGAAGGCCGCGAGCTGTGCGGCCGTGAGCGCGCCGGCCTGCGCGGTCGTCAGCGCTTCGGACTGGTCGGCGGAGAGACCCTGGATCTGGCTGGTGGTGAGCACCGCGACCTGGTTGGTGGTCAGGCTGCGAATGGCGGCGCGGTCGAGCACGCTCAACTGGTCGAGCGACAGTCCGATGATCGCGCTCGCACTGATCGCGCTGAGCTGCTTGTTCGACAGGATTTCCACATCCTCGGTATCGAGCGCGGCGATCTGCTTGGAAGAAAAGGCATTAATCTGCGTAGTCGACAGGGAGGCGACATCCTCCGTCGTCAGGCTCGCCACTTCGGCGGCGGAAAGCTGCCTGATCTTGGCGACGGTCAAGTTGGAAACGATTGAAGTCATTATGAAAATCCCAAGACACGTACCTGGCGGAAGGCAGCTCCGCGTCCATCGCGCACAGCTGAGCAGGCCCGGAGAAGGACCGGGTTCCGGCAACCTGCAGGCTATCGGGAGGAGCTTGCCTGAACCTGTGGCTATCTCGGGAAGTGCGGTGACCTGAAGGAAGGAGGCTTGTGCCGGCCGGCGCCCGGGCAAGCCGGCGGATTGGAGGAGTCGGCACTTGGTGTCAGATATGGATCGCGTGGCCGAGGGCCTTGAGTGCCGCCTCCTGCAGCGCTTCGCCGCGGGTCGGATGGGCATGCACCGTCGAAGCGATATCCTCGAGCCGGGCGCCCATTTCAAGGGCGAGACCGAAGGCCGTCGCGAGCTCGGAAACGCCGTGACCCACCGCCTGCACGCCAAGCACGACATGGTTGTCGGCCCGTGCGACGACCCGCACGAAACCCTCGTCCGCCCCCGTGGTCATGGCGCGTCCATTGGCGCTGAAGGGAAATTGCCCGACCTTGACTTGGATCGTCCGCTCTCGGGCATCGTCGGGCGACAGGCCGACGCTGACGATTTCGGGGTCGGTGAAGCATATCGACGGCATTGCCCGCTTGTCCCAGAGCCGCTTGCCGCCAGCGAGGATCTCAGCGACCATCTCGCCCTGGGCCATCGCCCGATGGGCAAGCATCGGTTCTCCGGTCACGTCGCCGATCGCATAGACGCCCCGCATCGAGGTGCGGCATCGCTCGTCGATGCGGATGAACGGACCCGAGCGGTCGAGATCGAGGGTCTCGAGCCCGTAGCCCTCGACCCGCGGCCGCCGCCCGACGGCTACCAACACCCGCTCGGCGGCGATGCGCTCCTCGATGCCGTTCCGTTCCAGCCGGAGACCGTCATCGTCTTCAGCGAGGCCGAGCGCCCGCGTCTCCGTCAGCACCCGGACCCCGAGGGCGGCGAGCCGCTTGGTCACCGGACGGACGAGATCGGCATCATATTGGGCAAGCAGGCGGGCGGTGGCCTCGACCACGGTGACCCGCACGCCGAGCTTGGCAAAGGCCGTTCCGAGCTCCAGCCCGATATAGCCGCCGCCGACCACGGCGAGACTTGCCGGAAGCCTCCGCAGCGACAACGCCTCGGTCGAGGACATGACCCGGCCGCCGAAGGGCAGAGCAGGCAGTTCCGTGGCGACCGAACCGGTAGCGATGACGATGGTCTCGGCCCGGATCACCTGGTCGCCGGTCTCCGTCGCCACCTCGACTGTCTTGCCGTCGCGGAACCGCGCGAGGCCATGCACGATCTTGACGCGTGACGTCTGCAGCAGCCCGGTGACACCCGTCGTCAGCCGGGAAACGATACCGTCCTTCCAGTCCACAAGGCGCGCCGGATCGATCTGCGGCGCTGCAACCGTGATGCCCATTGGGCTGGCATTCTCGGCCTGGCGACAGGCTGTATGGAAGGCGTCGGCGGCATGGATCAGCGCCTTGGACGGAATGCAGCCCACCGTCAGGCAGGTTCCACCCGGCCGGCCGGCATCGACGATGACGGTGTCCAAGCCGAGCTGGCCGGCGCGGATGGCGCAGACATAGCCGCCCGGACCGGCGCCGATGACGAGCAGCTTGCAGGACATGTCCTTCATCGCCTCAGCCCTCGATGAACATAAGGGCAGGCGTCTCGATCAGCGCCTTGATCCGCTGAACGAATGTCGCCGCATCCCAGCCGTCGATGATTCGATGGTCGAAACTGCAGGACAGGTTCATCATCTTGCGCGGGACGAACTGCGCGCCGTCCCAGACAGGTCGGACGACGATCTTGTTGACGCCGACGATGGCAACCTCCGGATGATTGATGATCGGCGTCGTAACGATGCCGCCAAGCGCGCCGAGCGACGTCAGCGTGATGGTCGAGCCCGTGAGTTCGTCACGCTGCGCCGTTCCGGTCCGCGCGGCCTCGGCGAGCCTTGCCACCTCACCGGCGCAATCCCAGAGGCTCCGGGCCTCGGCATGCCGGACGACAGGCACCGTCAGTCCCGATGGGGTCTGGGTCGCCACGCCGATATGAACGGCGGCATGGCGGGTGATCAGCCCGGCTTCGTCGTCGAAGGTGGCATTGACCGAGGGCTGTTCGGCGACCGCCCGAACAATCGCCTTCATCAGGAAGGGCAGAACGGTCAGCTTGGGCTGCTCCGGGCGTCGCCCGCGATTCATTGTCTCGCGCAGGTCTTCCAGGTCGCTGACATCGACTTCCTCGACATAGGTGATGTGCGGGATCCGCATCGCCGAAAGCGTCATCCTTTCGGCGATGCGCTTTCGCAGGCCGGCGAGCCTGATGGTCTCCGTGCCCGTCTTCCGTGCCGTTTGTGCGTCCTCCGGAGTTGCTATGCCCGTCAGGACAGCGTCGATATCGTCATGGGTGATGCGACCGGCAGGCCCCGTACCCCTGATCTGGCGAAGATCGATGCCGGCATTGAGCGCCCGCTGCCGCACCGCCGGCGCCGCCAAGGGCCGCGCGTCGCCGTCTGCCGGCGGATGCGATGCGAGCGTGGGCCGGCTCTCCGGTGAATAATCGCGCTCGGCGGGCCGCGCGACGAGCAATCGCTCGTGGCTCGTGGTGTCCTCGGTCATCCGCGTCGGGCTGGCCGGCTGCTCAAGCCGATCACGCCCGGTTTCCGTGCCGCCGTCGGTTTCGATCCGAACAAGCGGTGCGCGAACCGCGATCGTGTCACCGACAGCGCCGCCCAGCCAGCGCACCGTGCCCGACACGGGCGAGGGGATCTCGACGGTCGCCTTGTCGGTCATCACGGCGGCGAGCACCGTGTCCTCCTGCACCACGTCTCCCGGCTTGACATGCCATTCGACGAGTTCCGCCTCGGCGACGCCTTCGCCCACGTCGGGCATGGTGATCAGATGGTCGGCCATGTCAGCGCTCCATCACTTCGAGAAGGGCGCGGCCGACGCGGGCCGGGCCGGGGAAATAGTCCCATTCCTGCGCATGCGGGTAGGGCGTATCCCAGCCCGCGACCCGGGTGACCGGCGCCTCGAGATGGTAGAAGCAATGTTCCTGGACCAGCGCCGCGATCTCCGCGCCGAAACCCGACGTAAGCGTTGCTTCGTGGACCACCACGCAGCGGCCGGTCTTGGCGACCGACCGGGTCATCGTCTCGAGATCGAACGGGAGCAGGCTGCGGAGGTCGATGACCTCGGCGTCGACGCCCGTCTCCTCGGCTGCGGCAAGGGCGACATGCACCATGGTGCCGTAGGCGATGACAGTCACCGCGCGCCCCTCGCGCCGGATCGCTGCCTTGCCGATCGGCACCGTGAAGTGGTCGTCGGGCACCTCGCCGAGCGGGTGCCCGGACCATGGCGTGACCGGCCGGTCGTGATGGCCGTCGAACGGGCCGTTGTAGAGCCGCTTCGGCTCGAGAAAGATCACCGGATCGGGATCCTCGATCGCGGCGATCAGCAGTCCCTTGGCGTCATAGGGGTTAGACGGCACCACGACTTTGAGACCGCAGACATGGGTGAACAGCGCCTCCGGGCTCTGGCTGTGGGTCTGGCCGCCGAAGATGCCGCCCCCGGTCGGCATACGCACCACTATCGGGCAGGTGAAGTCGCCATTCGATCGGTAGCGGATGCGCGCGGCTTCTTGCGTCAGCTGGTCGTAGGCAGGATACATGTAGTCCGCGAACTGGATCTCCACGCAGGGCTTCAATCCGTAGGCGGCCATCCCGATCGCGGTCCCGACGATGCCGGACTCGCTGATCGGCGCATCGAAGCAGCGGGTCCGTCCATATTTGGCCTGCAGGCCCTGCGTGCAGCGGAAGACGCCGCCGAAATAGCCGACGTCCTCGCCGAACACGACGACATCCTCGTCGCGCCCCATGGCGACGTCCATCGCGCTGCGCACCGCCTCGATCATCGTCATCCGGGCCATGTCAGTATCCCGCCTTCTGGCGCTGCCGGCGCAAATGCGGCGGCATCTCGGCATAGACGCCCTCGAAGATGTCGCGCACCGAAGGGCCGCCCCCGGCATGAAGCGTCCCATGCGCTTCGGCCTGCTTCTGCGCCTCGATCACTTCGTCGAGGATTTCCGCCTCCGCCTGCCGGTGGCGCGCCTCCGACCAGGCACCACGCTGGATCAGGTGGTTCTTGAGCCGGAGCACCGGATCGCCGAGCGGCCAGGCCGCCGATTCGGTCTTTGGCCTGTAGGCGCTCGGATCGTCGGAGGTCGAATGCGCGCCGGCCCGGTAGGTCACATACTCGACGAGCGTCGGACCCAGATTGCGCCTTGCGCGTTCCGCCGCCCAGGCGGCCACCGCATGCACCGCCGGATAGTCGTTGCCGTCGACGCGAAGTGCGGGAATGCCGAAGCCGAGGCCGCGGGCCGCGAAGGTACCCGACCCGCCGCGGGCGATGCCCTGGAAGGTCGAGATTGCCCATTGATTGTTGACGATGTTGAGAACGACCGGGGCCTTGTAGGTCGAGGCGAAGACCAGCGCGGAATGAAAATCCGATTCCGCCGTCGACCCGTCACCGATCCAGGCGGCGGCGATGCGGCTGTCGTTCTTGATCGCCGACGCCATCGCCCAGCCGACGGCCTGCACATATTGGGTGGCGAGATTGCCGGAGATCGTGAAGAAGCCGTGCTCCTTCGACGAATACATGATCGGCAGCTGGCGGCCCTTCAGCGGGTCGTGCTCGTTGGAATAGATCTGGTTCATCATCGTGACCATCGGGTAGCCGTCCGCGATGAGCAGGCCCGCCTGGCGATAGGTCGGGAAATTCATGTCGCCGGGCATCAGTGCCTTGCGGAAGGCGCAGCTCACAGCCTCCTCGCCGAGATGCTGCATGTAGAAGGATGTCTTGCCCTGGCGCTGCGCCATCAGCATGCGCGCATCGAAAGCCCGCAGCCGCATCATGTCCCGGAGCCCGGCGAGGAGTTCGTTGTCGTCGAGCGAACCTGCCCAGGGTCCCACGGCGATGCCTTCGCGGTTCAGGACACGGATGATCGAGTAGGCAAGATGCCGGATGTCCTCGGGCGCCGCATCCACGGGCGGACGGGAAACAGAGCCGGCCTCGGGGATCTCGACAGTGGAGAAATCGGGCTGGCCGCCGGGGCGGACGGCGGGTTCGGGGACATGCAGGCTCAGTCGGGTTTCTTCCGTCATGCTCGCCTCCCACAGATCAGAGAAGTTCGACGGCGATGGCCGTGGCCTCACCGCCGCCGATGCAGACCGTGGCCATGCCACGCCGAAGACCGTGCTTCCGGAGCGCTGAAAGCAGGGTCACGATGATCCGTGCCCCCGATGCCCCGATCGGATGGCCGAGTGCGCAGGCCCCGCCATGCACGTTGACCCGTTCGTGCGGCAGATCGAGCGCGCGCATCGCCGCCATCGGCACGACGGCAAAGGCTTCGTTGATCTCGAAGAGATCGACCGTATCGAGGTCCCAGCCGGTCCTGGCCGCGAGCGCGTTCAGTGCCCCGATCGGTGCTGTGGCAAAGAGCGCGGGCGCCTGGGCATGGGTGGCATGACCGACGATCCGGGCGACCGGCGCGACGCCGCGTCTCTCGGCCTCGGAGCGTCGCATCAGCACGAGCGCTGCCGCCCCGTCCGAAATGGAACTGGCATTTGCGGCGGTGACGGTGCCGCCATCCCGGAAGGCGGGTTTGAGCGACGCTATCTTGTCGATCCGCGCCTTGCCGGGCTGCTCGTCGCGGTCGACGCTCGCCGTCTCGCGACCCGAGCGGGCCGTGACGGGCGTGACTTCCTCGGCGAAGCTGCCGTCGGCGATCGCCCGCTGCGCGCGGGTCAGCGAGGCGACAGCGTAATCATCCTGGGCAGGTCGGGTGAACTGGTAGGCTTCGGCGCAGTCCTCGGCGAAGCTGCCCATCAGGCGACCGCGCTCATAGGCGTCCTCCAGCCCGTCGAGAAACATGTGATCGCGGAGCGTGCCATGGCCGAGCCGGTAGCCGCTGCGGGCGCGATCGAGCAGATAGGGCGCATTGGTCATGCTCTCCATGCCACCGGCGACCGCGATGGCGGCACTGCCGGCAGCGAGCATGTCATGGGCGAGCATCACCGCCTTCATGCCCGAGCCGCACATCTTGTTGACGGTCGCGGCGCCGGTCGCCTGCGGCAGGCCGGCGAGAAGGCTCGCCTGGCGTGCGGGGGCCTGGCCGAGTCCGGCGGAGAGCACGCAGCCCATCAGCACTTCGTTCACGGTGTCGGCCGGGAGGCCGGCGCGCCCAACCGCAGCGGTGATCGCCGCGGCCCCGAGCTCCGGTGCCGAAAGCGACGCCAGCGCGCCCTGGAAGCCGCCGATGGCGGTTCGGGCAGAGCCGGCGATGACGACTGGGTCTTCACGCAGCATGAACGCCTCCTCGATCTCCTCTTGATTGACAATAGCACTCTTCGACGTTTATTTCTTGGCAAAATTAACTAGCGAAATTGGGAGATGGTGGTGCAAATGATCTCGGCTTTCGGCAAATCGTCGATCATTTGATCCAGATGCGCGAACTCGATGGCTTTGACCGCAAGATCCTGTCCATCCTCGGCGAGGATGGGCGGATCAGTTGGCGGGATCTCGCGGGCCGGATAGGTCTGTCCTTCTCGCCGACGCTCCGGCGCGTGCGCCAGCTGGAGGAGAGCGGCACCATCCGGGGCTATGCGGCGGTGCTGGACGAAACGAAGCTGCTCGGGACGATCGGCGTCTTCGTATCGGTGACGCTCGAACGCCAGACCAAGGATGTGCTCATCGCCTTTGAGGACCATGTGTCGAGCGTCCCGGAAGTCGTGGGCGGCTACCAGACTTCGGGGAGTTCGGACTATCTGCTGCATGCGGTCGTGCGTGACCTGCCGCATTACCAGCAGCTTCTCGACTACCTGACCACGGTGCCGGGCGTCGCCCGCATCCAGTCGAACTTCGCGATCAAGACCTTCGTTCGCCGATCGGTCTCGGTCAGCGACATGCCGCGGAGTGCGGCGGGCTGAACCGCCTGCGACGTGACTGCGCCCGCGTGACTGCGAACCCGCGGCGCGGAACCTGGGAGGAAACGGGATGGACCTGTCTGCCTTGTTCGAGCCGAGCCTCGGGCCCGACATCGCTGCGCTGCGCGAGACGGTACGGCGCTTCGCCGAGGATCGCGTGGCGCCGCTTGCCGCGGCGATTGACCGCGAGGACCGGTTTCCCCGCGAACTCTGGCCTGACATGGGCGCGCTCGGCCTGCACGGCATCACGGTGGCGGAGGCCCAGGGCGGCGTAGACATGGGCTATCTCGCCCATTGCGTGGCGATGGAGGAACTGAGCCGGGCCTCCGCTTCGGTCGGGCTGTCCTATGGCGCCCATTCCAATCTCTGCGTCAACCAGATCCATCGCTGGGGGACGCCGGAGCAGAAGGCGCGATACCTGCCGAAGCTGCTCTCCGGCGCGCATGTCGGCTCGCTTGCGATGAGCGAGACAGGTGCTGGATCAGACGTCGTCTCGATGACGCTTCGCGCCGACCGCCAAGGCGACCGCTACGTGCTCAACGGCGCCAAGATGTGGATCACCAACGGCCATGAGGCCGACACGCTGGTCGTCTATGCCAAGACGGACAGTGCCCGCGGGCCGCATGGCATCACCGCCTTCCTCATCGAGAAGACGTTCCCGGGGTTCCGTCCGGCGCAGAAACTCGACAAGCTCGGCATGCGCGGCTCGCCGACGTCGGAACTCGTCTTCGAGGACTGCGCGGTGCCGGCGGAGAACATTCTCGGCGCGCTGGATGGCGGCGTCGCGGTGCTGATGAGCGGCCTCGATTACGAACGGGCGGTGCTGGCCGCAGGTCCGCTCGGCATCATGCAGGCGGCGCTCGACCTCGTCCTGCCCTATGTCCGCGAGCGCCGGCAGTTCGGCAGGCCGATCGGCGACTTCCAGCTGGTCCAGGGCAAGATCGCCGACATGTACACCGCGCTCAATGCCTCCCGCGCCTATGTCTATGCCGTGGCGACGGCCGCCGACGAGGGGCGGATCACGCGGCAGGATGCGGCGGGTGTCATCCTCTTCGCGGCCGAACGCGCCACCCAGGTGGCGCTCGACGCGATCCAGCTCCTCGGTGGATCGGGCTATGTCAACGATAGCCCGGCCGGGCGGCTGCTGCGCGACGCCAAACTCTATGAGATCGGGGCAGGGACGAGCGAAATCCGACGCATGCTGATCGGCCGCGAACTCGTCCGTGGCGGCGACTGAGCCGTACCGGACGGTCAGGATCCGCTGAGCGGCAGGAGCTGCGAAATCGCGGTTGCTGCGAAATAGCAGGCGAAGCCGGCGATCACCAGCGACGACAGGCGTGCGACCGCCACGCCGGGCCGGCCCGGCAGGCGGCGCGTCGCCGCGCCAGCGGCGATCCAGCCGGCGCCGGTCATGACGACGGCGCCAAGAAAGACAAGCGTCGCGGTCGCGAGCCGCCCCTCTGCGGCGAGCGGCGGGAAGAGCCCGAAGCCAAGGATCAGCGCCTTCGGATTGAGGAGCGTCAGCAGCAAGACCTGGCCGGCACCCGGCGCGTCCACACCATCCGGCGCGCCATCGCGCGCGGCCGCAGCCGCAGCCTTCCGCCACATCCGGATCGCCGTCACGATCAGGAGCACGGCGGCGGCCGAACGCAGCACCAAGCCGATCTCGCTGCGCAGGCCGAGCGCCACTTCATCGAGCAGCAGCAGCCCGCCGATCGTGAGCCCATAGCCAGCGATCTCGGCCCCGACCAGCGGGAGCGACTGGCGCAGGCCGCGAACCGCCCCCGAGGCGGCCAGAAGCGCGTTGGTCGGGCCCGGCAGGGCTAGGAGAAGAAGCGTGCTGGTCGCAAAGAGGATGAGTTGCGTGTCTGTCATGGTGTTCTGCCGTTCGCTCCGGCGACCATGGCGGCGGCACTGCGGCGCAGCCTTGATATCAATCAACAGTCAGGACGTATTTCAGCCGTCGATCCCGGCGACCTCGGCGAGCCGGTCGAGATCGTGGATCGTCACGCTGCGGTTGTTCTCGACATGGATGACCTTCTCCTGCCGAAGCTTGGTCATCTGGCGGCTGACCGTCTCGATGGTGAGGCCGAGGAAATCGCCGATGTCCTGGCGCGTCAGCGGCAGCTCGAACTGCAGCACCTCGGATTTCTCCGGATCGATATGGGTCGCGATGAGATAGAGGAAGCTCGCCACCTTCTCCCGCGCGGTCTTGCGGCCGAGCGTCAGCATCCAGTCGCGCGCCTGGTCGAGTTCGAGCAGCGCCTGGTTGTAGAGGCGGCGCTCGAGATCGGGCGAGCGGTTCACCATCCGGTCGAGGGCGGGCTTGGGGATGGCGCAGACTTCCGTGTCGGTCGCAGCCTCGGCCGAGAGCGAACTCTCGCTGGAGAACGGCCGTCCGGTGAAGTCGGGGGCGAACTGCAGCCCGACGATCTGCTGCCGCCCGTCCGGCATCATTTTGGTGAGCTTGACGACGCCCTTGAGGATATTGGCATAGGCATGGACCTGCTCGCCCTGCCCATGCAGTTCGCCGCCGGCGCCGATCGACTTGCGGGTCGTGTATTTCGAAAGCTCGACGAGCTGTTCCGTCGTCAGGGCGCCACAGACGCCGCCATGCCGCGCCTCGCACGACTTGCAGACCTGCGGGACGTTCGAGTTGTGGATGTCTTTCCTAACCGCGTCCATTTCGCCACTCACACTGCTCGGTCGTATCCATAGCCGCTTCATCCGTCATTGGAAATTGGACTTATGTCAAAAACGATGTGCTGCGACGTTTTGCTAACGGATTTTTCCACTCTCGTCCGTCTCCTTGATCGAAATCAAGGTCCGACATGCTTGCGCGGCCTAGTTGGGTGTCAGGAGTGACACAATGGCTGACAATCTTCTCGAAAAGTATGCCGGCAACGTGCCGCGCTACACGTCCTACCCGACTGCGCCGCACTTTTCGGCCGATGTCGGTCCCGACGATTACGCGGCGTGGCTCGAGGGTCTCGGCACCGGCGACCGGCTGTCACTCTACCTCCACATCCCCTATTGCGACCGGCTCTGTTGGTTCTGCGCCTGCCACACCAAGCAGACGCTGAAATACGCGCCCGTCGCGGCCTATGTCGAGGCGCTGAAGGGTGAGATTGCCCAGGTCGGCGCGCGCGTCGGCCGCGGCGCCAGGGTTTCTGCCATCCATTTCGGCGGCGGTTCGCCGACGCTGGTCGCGCCCGGGGACATGCGCGCGATCCGGGCGGCGCTCGACGACGCCTTCGCGATGGACACGTCTCTCGAGATCAGCGTCGAGATGGATCCCAACGACCTCGACGATCCACGCTATGATGCGCTCGCCGAGATCGGCATGACGCGCGCGAGCCTCGGCGTGCAGGATTTCGAACCTGTGGTCCAGACGGTGATCAACCGTATCCAGACCTTCGACCAGACCCGTTCGGTGGTCGAGGCGGTGCGGGCGCGGGGGGTCCGTTCGGTCAACTGCGATATCGTCTACGGCCTGCCGCACCAGACGCTCGCGACGCTGGAGGCGACCGTCCGCGACATCGTCACGCTCGCACCCGAACGGGTCGCGCTGTTCGGCTATGCCCATGTGCCGTGGATGAAGAAGCACCAGCAGATGATTCCCGACGCGAGCCTGCCCGATGCGGCCGAACGCTTTCGGCTGATGAACCGGGCGGCCGAGATGCTGCTCGCCGCCGGTTATCTCGCCATTGGTATCGACCATTTCGCCAAGCCGGACGACAGCCTGGCAATTGCCGCGCGCGAGGGGCGGCTGCGCCGGAATTTCCAGGGCTATACCGACGACCCGGCCGAAACCCTGATCGGTCTTGGTGCCTCGGCGATCGGGACCTTCCGCGAGGGATTCGTCCAGAACATTCCCGCGACCGGCGTCTACGAGACGACCGTGCTCGACGGCAGGCTGGCCGCCACCCGCGGCTTCCGGCTCGACGACGACGATCGCATGCGCGCATGGGTGATCGAGCGGATCATGTGCGATTTCGGATTTGCCGCAGACGAACTGACGCGTCGCTTCGGGCAGCGTGCCGCGACCATTCTGGCCGAGGCCCAGGGCGTCGCCGCCTCGGATCCACTCGTCCTGTTCCAGGAGGGGCTCTTCGAGATCCTGCCCGCCGCGCGGCCCTTCGCGCGCTCGATCGCGGCTCGCTTCGACGCGTATCTCGGCGCCGGTGCCGCCCGTCACTCGGCGGCGGTCTGAAGGCGCTCGATCGCGCCCGAGAAATGATCGTGTTCGAAGGCGATGTGGCGGCGAAGCGCCTCGAAGAAGCCGCGCAACATGTAGCCGAGCGCCTCCATGTTCACGTCACGTCCGCCGGCGCCGATATAGGCGAGCTTTTCGGCGAGGTCGTCGGCATAGCACTCGTCCGCCAGATGCTCGAAGGTGAGCCGCTCGATCGCCTCGGAAAAGTCCTGAGACGCGTCGAACAGCTGCCTGAGCGCGGGAAACAGCGTCTCCTCCTCATAGGCATGCACGTCGCGAATCAGGCGGCCGAGGCTCTTGGCCGCGAACAGACAGTCCTGGTTGACGATGTTGGCCGGCAGCGAATCGGCGATCGCCTCCAGGTCGTTGCAGAGCTGGAGCTGAAGCCGGTGCGCCTCCCTCCACCAGAGAACCGATCGCGAATCCTCGCTGGTGCGCTGGGCGTGTGTCTTCTTTGCGTACTGGTCCATGCGCAGGTCCTCCTGACCGATGCGCCCATGATTCTGCAAACAAGCCTGCGCCGCGTTGATTTGGATCAAGGATGACTTGGCCCGATCCTGAGATGGATGCCCTATCCGGACGTGGCGTACGACGCTGACGCCACGCGGAAGTTTCGAATTCGTGGGGGCGCCAGCAATGGACACTACACTCAAGATAGGCGGGGTGGCAGTCGGGGCTTTTCTGACACTGCTCGCCGCGGGCTTCGCGCATGACAGTCTGTTCCAGCAGCACATGACCGTTGCCTTCATCACTCTCCTCGCAGCAACGTTCCTGATGTTGTGGAAGGTGGATTTCAAGCCTTCGACGGCCAGGGCCGAAGACAAGTCCGGCTACATGGACGGGGTCATCCGCTACGGCGTGATCGCCACCGTCTTCTGGGGCGTGGTCGGCTTCCTCGTCGGTGTCGTCGTGGCGCTTCAGCTCGCCTTTCCCGACCTCAACATCGAGCCATGGTTGAACTTCGGCCGCACGCGCCCTCTCCACACCTCGGCCGTGATCTTCGCCTTCGGCGGCAACGCGCTGATCGCGAGCTCCTTCTACGTCGTGCAGCGCACCTGTCGCGCACGCCTCTTCGGCGGCGACCTCGCCTGGTTCGTGTTCTGGGGCTACCAGTTCTTCATCGTCATGGCCGCCACGGGTTATCTGCTGGGTATCAGCCAGGGCCGCGAATATGCCGAGCCGGAATGGTATGTCGACCTGTGGCTGACCGTCGTCTGGGTCTGCTATCTCCTAGTCTTCCTGGGAACGCTGATCAAGCGCAAGGAACCCCACATCTACGTGGCCAACTGGTTCTACCTGAGCTTCATCGTCACCATTGCGATGCTGCATGTGGTCAACAATCTTGCGGTTCCTGTATCTTTCCTCGGGTCGAAGTCCTTCTCGCTCTTCTCCGGCGTCCAAGATGCGCTGACCCAATGGTGGTACGGCCATAACGCGGTGGGCTTCTTCCTGACCGCCGGCTTCCTCGGCATGATGTACTATTTCGTGCCCAAGCAGGCGAACAGACCGGTCTATTCCTACCGCCTGTCGATCATCCACTTCTGGGCCCTGATCTTCATGTATATCTGGGCCGGCCCGCACCACCTGCACTATACCGCGCTGCCCGACTGGGCGCAGACGCTCGGCATGGTCTTCTCCGTGATGCTGTGGATGCCCTCCTGGGGCGGCATGATCAACGGCCTGATGACGCTCTCGGGCGCCTGGGACAAGGTCCGCACCGATCCGATCATCCGCATGATGGTCATCGCCATCGCCTTCTACGGCATGTCGACCTTCGAGGGCCCGATGATGTCGATCAAGGCGGTCAATTCGCTCAGCCACTATACCGAGTGGACCATCGGCCACGTGCATTCCGGGGCGCTCGGCTGGGTCGGCATGATCTCCTTCGGCATGGTCTACTACCTGGTTCCGAAGCTCTGGAACCGCGAGCAGCTCTACTCGCTGAAGCTGGTCAACTGGCACTTCTGGCTCGCCACCATCGGCATCGTGATCTATGCGGCCGCCTTCTGGGTCGCCGGCATCCAGCAGGGTCTGATGTGGCGCGAGTATAACGAGCAGGGCTTCCTGGTTTATTCCTTCGCGGAATCGGTCGCGGCCATGTTCCCCTACTACCTGATCCGCACGCTGGCCGGCGTCCTCTACCTCACCGGCGCGCTGCTCATGGCCTACAACGTAACGATGACCATCCTCGGTCGCCAGAGCAAGGGAGCGCCGGTTCCCGGCGCCATCCCGAGCGCGGTCCCGGCGGAATAAGGAGGCGAAAATGGCACTTCTTGATAAACACGCCATACTTGAGAAGAACGCGACGCTGCTGCTCGTCACCTCGCTCCTGGTCGTCACGATCGGCGGCATCGTCGAAATCGCGCCGCTGTTCTACCTCCAGAACACCATCGAGAAGGTCGACGGGATGCGTCCCTACAGCCCGCTCGAGCTGGCCGGCCGCAGCATCTATATCCGCGAGGGTTGCTATGTCTGCCACAGCCAGATGATCCGTCCGTTCCGCGACGAGGTCGAACGCTACGGCCATTACAGCCTCGCGGCGGAATCGATGTACGACCATCCCTTCCAGTGGGGCTCGAAGCGGACGGGACCGGATCTCGCCCGCGTCGGCAGCCGCTATTCCAACGAATGGCACGTCCAGCACCTGACCGAACCGCGCGATGTCGTCCCGGAATCGATCATGCCGAGCTACTCTTTCCTCAAAAACACCGACCTCGACATCAGGAGCTTCTCGGTCAAGGCGACGCTGACCGCCAACCAGGATGTGGGCGTGCCCTATACCCAGGCGATGATGGACAATGCCGAGGCCGATCTGAAGGCGCAGGCCGATCCGAACGCCGATACCGCGGGTCTTCTCTCGCGCTATCCCAAGGCCAAGGTCGGTGATTTCGACGGCGACCCCACCCGGCTGACCGAGATGGATGCGCTCATCGCCTATCTGCAGATGCTCGGTACCCTGGTCGACTTCTCGACCTACAACGACGCCTCTGGCTACCGGTAAGGAGGACGACATGACGACTTACGAATCCATGCGCCATTTCGCCGACAGCTGGGGCATGCTGGCCATGCTGGTCTTCTTTGCCGGAGTGATCCTCATGGTCCTGCTGCCCGGGGCGAAAAAGCGTGCCCAAGACGCCGCGCAAATCCCGCTGAGGGAGGACTGAGACATGGCTGACAAACATATTGACGAACTGTCGGGCGTTGAGACCACCGGCCATGAATGGGACGGCATCCGCGAACTCAACAACCCCATGCCCCGCTGGTGGGTCTGGACCTTCTACGCGACCATCGTCTGGGCGATCGGCTATGCCATCGCCTATCCGTCCTGGCCGCTTCTCCAGGACGCGACAAAGGGCGTTCTCGGCTTCTCGAGCCGCCAGGAACTCGCCCAGTCGGTCAAGGTGGCGGCGGACGCCCAGAAGGTCTTCGTCGACAAGATCGCGGCGACCCCTGTTGCCGACATCCCGAAGGATGCCGAGCTCTTCCAGTTCGCCGTCAACGGCGGCGACGCGGCCTTCAAGGTCAACTGTGCCCCCTGCCACGGCTCGGGTGCAATGGGCCGGCTCGGCTATCCCAACCTGAACGACAACGACTGGCTCTGGGGCGGGACGGTGGACCAGATCTACCAGACCATCCAGTTCGGTATCCGCAGCGATCATCCCGACACGCGGACGTCGGAAATGCCGGCCTTCAAGGACATGCTCGACACCAACCAGATCAAGCAGGTCGCGGCCTATGTCGTCAGCCTGACCGGAACGCCGTCGGACGCTTCGCTGGTCGAGCCCGGCAAGCAGATCTTCGCCGACAACTGCGTGGCGTGCCACGGGGAGAAGGCGGAGGGCAACAAGGATGTCGGCGCGCCGAACCTTGCCGATGCGATCTGGCTAAAGGTCAACGGCGAACAGGCGATCATCGCCCAGATCACCGCACCCAAGCACGGCGTCATGCCGGCATGGACCGGTCGCCTGAGCGACTCCACGATCAAGGAGCTGGCCGTCTACGTTCATTCTCTGGGCGGCGGCGAGTAACCGGGAGCCGAGGCCTGCAGGCTTGACCCGTGAAGGCCCGCTTCGGCGGGCCTTTGCATGCCGGTGCGACATTCCCGCGCGGATCGCGATCGCCGGCCAGGACTTGCGCTAGATCAAGGAATCGCGAGCCCGTTCCCTCTAGAAAAGAGGCGTGACTGGAAGGCTTCCGATGAACATTCTCGACAAGACACCCAAGACCGACGCCGGCGATATCGAACGGCTCGTCGCCGAGCCCGTCAACGCCGCCAAAGTCCGGCAGCCGCTCTATGCGGCGCGCAAGAAGATCTTTCCGAAGCGCGCCGAAGGCTATTTCCGCAGGTTCAAGTGGCTTGTGATGCTGATCACGCTCGGCATCTACTACCTCGCGCCGTGGATCCGCTGGGACCGCGGGCCGCACGCACCCGACCAGGCGATCCTCGTCGATCTCGCCGGCCGCCGCTTCTATTTCTTCTTCATCGAGATCTGGCCGCAGGAATTCTATTTCGTTGCGGGTCTCCTGATCATGGCGGGCCTCGGCCTGTTTCTGGTCACCTCCGCGGTCGGCCGTGCCTGGTGCGGCTATACCTGTCCGCAGACGGTCTGGGTCGATCTCTTCCTCGTGGTGGAGCGGGCGGTCGAAGGCGACCGCAACGCCCGCATGAAGCTCGATGCCGCACCCTGGACCTTCGACAAGCTCTGGAGGCGGGTCGTCAAGCATGGCGTCTGGCTGATGATCGGCGTCCTGACCGGCGGCGCCTGGATCTTCTATTTCGCCGACGCCCCGACGCTCCTGGTCGATTTCGTCACCGGTCACGCCGATCCCGTGGCCTATATAACCGTGGCCATCCTGACCGCCACGACCTATGTTTTCGGCGGGCTTATGCGCGAACAGGTCTGCACCTACATGTGCCCCTGGCCGCGCATCCAGGCGGCGATGCTGGACGAGAATTCCCTCGTCGTCACCTATAACGACTGGCGTGGCGAGCCCCGCACGCATGGCACCAAGAAGACCGCCGCCGCGGGCGCCGTCGCGGGCGACTGCGTCGATTGCAATGCCTGTGTTGCCGTCTGTCCGATGGGCATCGATATCAGGGACGGCCTGCAGCTCGAATGCATCACCTGTGCGCTCTGCATCGATGCCTGCGACGGCGTCATGGACAAGCTCGGCCGGGAAAAGGGCCTGATCGCCTATTCGACGCTCAAGGACTACAATTCCAACATGGCGATCGCCACGGCGGGCAACACCCTTCCGATCGATCCTTCGCGCGTCCGCGATCCCGACGGTCGCTTCCACGACAAGGTCCGCCATTTCAACTGGCGCGTCATCTTCCGGCCCCGCATCGTTCTTTACGGCGTGCTCTGGTCGTTGATCGGCGTCGGTATCCTGGTCGGGCTCGGCATGCGCGAGCGCCTGCATCTCGACGTGCTGCACGATCGCAATCCGCAATTCGTGCTGGAATCGGACGGTTCGATCCGCAACGGCTACACCGTCAAGATCCTCAACATGGTCGCCGAGCCGCGGCTCTTCACGCTCTCGATCAATGGTCTCGCCGGCGCCAACATGACGCTTGCCGCCGATCCGCTGCCCAAGGGCCGCTCCTTCAGCGTCCAGGTCGATGCCGACACCGTCTACAAGGTCAAGCTGTTCGTGACGGTCGCCAAGGACCAGTTGCCGAAGGTGCCGCAGGAGTTCACCATGAAGGTGGACTATGCCCTGACCGGCGAGGAAGCCGACTATACCGCAACCTTCAACGTTCCGGAGAACAAGCAATGACGACGGCACGCCAAGAAAACGTCTTTACCGGCTGGCACATGCTCGGTGTGCTGGTCGCCTTCTTCGGCACCATCATCACCGTCAACGTCATCATGGCCTATCTCGCCAATTCGACATGGAGCGGGATGCTGTCCAGCAACACCTATGTCGCGAGCCAGGATTTCAACAAGAACGCAGCCCGCGCCAAGGAATGGGCGCGGGAAGGCTTCCGCGGCAGCGTTGCGCTCGAGGCGGGCCGTGTGCGCTACCGCCTCGAAGGCCCCGCCGACATGCTTGAGAAGATCGACCATGTCGACGCGATCTTCCACCGGCCCGTGGGCGAGAAGCAGGACTTCAAGATCGAGCTCCGCCGCGACGGCGACGTCTATACCGCGCCCGACACGCCGCCGCGCGGTCCGTGGATCGTCGATCTCGCGGCCATCGATGCTGGCCGGGTCGTCTTCCACCAGGCGGAGCGGATCGTCTCGGAGGGCCGCTGACATGAGCTGCTGCGCACCCGGCACGGAAGGCCTGCCCGACACCGCCATCAGCGCGGAGGAGCTCTGGCTCGCCTCGCGCGACCTGGGCAACGGTTCGCGCGCGCTGGAGCTCAGCGTGCCTGCGGCCTATTGCGGCGCCTGCATCACCAAGATCGAGGGCGCGCTCCGCGCAAGCCCGGCCGTGGAGAAGGCGCGGCTCAACCTCTCCACCAAACGCGTGTCGCTGACCTTCCGCGAAAGCCTCGACGGCAGGCGCACGGATCCGGCGGAATTCGTCTCCGCCATTGCCGCCCAGGGCTACGAGGCGCATCTCTTCCAGGATCTCGCCGAGGCGAGCGATGCGCTGCGCAACCAGCTCTTGATCGCCGTCGCCGTGGCGGGTTTCGCCGCCACCAACATCATGCTGCTCTCCGTCTCCGTCTGGTCCGGCGCGGAGGCGGCGACCCGCGATCTTTTCCATTGGATCTCGGCGATGATCGCCGCGCCGGCGCTGATCTATTCCGGACGCTTCTTCTTCGCCTCTGCCTGGAATGCGCTGCGCCACGGCCATACCAACATGGACGTGCCGATCTCGCTCGCGGTGCTCCTGTCCTACAGCGTCTCGCTCTGGGAAACCATTCATCACGGCGAGCACGCCTGGTTCGACGCCACCACGTCGCTCCTGTTCTTCTTGCTGATCGGCAGAACACTCGATCACCTGATGCGCGACCGCGCCCGTTCTGCCGTTCTCGGTCTCGCCCGACTCTCGCCGCGCGGCGCAACCGTGCTCGGTCCCGCGGGCGAACGGGACTACCGCCCGGTGGACGAGATCCGCACCGGCGACCGGCTCCTCGTCGCAGCGGGCGAACGGCTGGCCGTCGATGCCGTGGTCCTCTCCGGTGAGAGCGACGTGGACTGGTCGATCGTCAACGGCGAGAGCCGGCCGGTTGCGGCACTGCCCGGGGATCGGCTTCTTGCCGGCACGCTCAATCTCACCGGCTCGCTCACGCTCGAGGCTGTCGCGGACGCCAAGGGGTCATTTCTGGCCGAAGTGATCGCGCTGATGGAGGCGGCAGAGGGCGGCAAGGCCCGCTATCGCCGGATCGCCGATCGCGCAGCCCAGCTCTATTCGCCTGTCGTCCATTTCCTGGCTTTCACAACCTTCGTCGCATGGGGTCTCTATGACGGCGACTGGAAGCACGCGCTGCTGGTGGCGGTCGCGGTCCTGGTCATCACCTGCCCCTGCGCACTGGGGCTTGCCGTTCCCGTGGTCCAGGTCGTCGCCGCGGGTCGCCTGTTCCGCAGCGGCATCATGGTCAAGGACGGCTCGGCCATGGAGCGCCTGGCTGAAATCGATCATGTCGTCTTCGACAAGACCGGCACGCTGACACTTGGTCGGCCGCGGCTCGTCAATGCCGGCGAAATTTCCGACCACGCTTTCGCGGTGGCCGCCGGTCTCGCGCAGCATTCCCGCCATCCGCTGTCGCAGGCGCTGGTCAAGTCGTGCGGCGTGCCCGCAAGCGGGGTGGACAGCGTCCGCGAAGTCGCCGGCGGCGGGCTCGAGGCGCGGAGCGACGACGGCCTCTGGCGGCTCGGAAGCCGTGCATTCGCGCTTGGCGGAGCGGCGGGGGCCGAAAACAGTGCGGTCCATTCGGAGGTCGTCTTGTCCCGCAACCATGTCAGTCGGGCCGTCTTCCGTTTCGAGGACATGCCGCGCCCCGGCGCGGCGGCGGCAGTCGCCGAGTTGTCGCGCGCCGGCATCGGCTCGACAGTTCTCTCCGGCGACCGTGAAGGCGTGGTGCGACGGCTCGCAGCCTCCCTCGGCATTGCCGGCTGGCAGAGCGATCTGACGCCTGCCGAGAAGGTCGACGCCATTGCCCGCCTGCGCGGCGAGGGACGGCGGGTGCTGATGGTCGGCGACGGCATCAACGATGCGCCGGCGCTTCGCACCGCCGATGTCTCCATGGCACCGTCGACGGCGGCGGAAGTCGGCCGGCAGGCCGCCGACTTCGTCTTCATGCGCGAAGGCCTTGATGCCGTGACGACGGCGATCGACGTATCGCGCCACGCCGGCCGTCTGATCCGCGAGAATTTTGCGCTGTCGATCGGCTACAACGTCATCGCCGTGCCGATTGCGATCCTAGGCTACGCGACGCCGCTGATCGCGGCGATCGCCATGTCGACCTCGTCGCTCATCGTGGTGGCGAACTCGCTGCGGCTCAATGCGCTGCGTGCTGCGCCGGCAGAACCCCAAACCGTGGTTACGAGCAGCCTGGAGGCAAGGCCGGCATGAACGCGTTGATCTTTCTCATCCCCATCGCGCTCGGTCTCGGCGCGCTCGGTCTCGCGGCCTTCCTTTGGTCGCTCAAGTCTGGCCAGTACGACGATCTCGACGGCGCCTCGTGGCGGATCCTCGAGGACGATTGAACAGGGAGCCTGACCGCTGCCGAGGCGTTCCCCTGAGGGCCATGCGCCGTTCGGAAACGGGCATCTCGCAACTGCAGCATAAAATCATGCTGCCGATGCCCGACAATTGCCGCTTGACGGTTGACACGTCACGCAAGTCACGTGATGGAGTGATAGTCTAACACTATCCGAATGACGCCCAGGCGGGATCCTGATGGACCGGAAATCCGGACGACCGATCATATCGCTCAAGTTCAAGGCGCCCCCCTCCCAGGAAGAGCAGCCTGCGGAACAGCCGGCCGAAGCTTTGCGCAAGCCCGCGGTGTCCGGCCGGGAGCCGCTCTTTGCGCCGAAAATTCCGAGCCGCAAGCATGGCGTGCGCGAAGTGGTTGTCGCCAAGCCTGTCGCTGCGACACAGTCGCCGACCGCGCATCCCGGATCCGGCAAGTCGGCCACCAGGTCGCCTGCGCCAGCGCCCAAACCGGCTGAGGAAAGCAAGCCCGTTCCGATCCCGCCCGCAGCCTTCAAGGCCGCGACGAAAGCCGCGACTCAGGCGGTGAGCTCGGTTCTGGCCGATCCGGGCTGGCAGAGCGCCGAACTGCAGAATGCCTACCAGCAGGCCAAGACGCGTGCGCAGTCTGTGCATCGAAAGCAGGCCAAGCTGATCAGCGGCATCGTTCTCAAGCGCCTTGCAGCCGGTGTCGCCGACGAGGACATCCGGACACTGGCCATGCGCGCGGCCTATGCTGCAGCCTTCGCGACGCTGGTCGGGGACGAAGCCGCGCCTGCCGAGTAGCAGGCCTTAAGCACCGGGCCGTCCGACCGTCAGGCGGCAACGTTCCGGAGCGCAATAGCGGCCTCCGAGATCGGTCCGGGCCTGCCCAGCAGATAGCCCTGAGCTTCGTCGCACCCTTCCATATGCAGGATGTCGAGCTGGTCGATCGTCTCCACGCCTTCGGCGAGGACCGGGACCTGCAGGCTCTGGCCGAGCGCGAGGATGGCCCGGACGATAGCCTTCGCCTGCTGGCTCGTCTCCACTTCGCTCATGAAGCTTCTGTCGAGCTTGATCTTGTCGAAGGGGAAGGCACGCAGGGTTTCGAGCGAGGAATAGCCGGTGCCGAAATCGTCGATGGCGACGGAGACGCCGAGACTCTTGATCTCGCGCAAGGTCTGCAGCGCCCGGTCCTTGTCGGTGACGATCGAGCTCTCGGTGATCTCGATTTCCAGCCGGCGCGGGTCCAGCCCGCATTCCGACAGAACCTGGCGGACGACGGCTGCCATGTCCTGGTGGCCGAGCTGAACGGGCGACAGGTTGACCGCGATCTTGTGCGGCTCAGACCAGGTGGCCGCCACGCGGCAGGCTTCCCGGAGAACCCATTCGCCGATCGGCAGGATCGCGCCGCATTCCTCGGCAAGCGGGATGAATTCCATCGGCGGCACGTTGCCGCGAACGGGGTGTTTCCAGCGCAAGAGCACCTCGTATCCGGTGACCGCGCCGGTCGAGACCGACTTCTGTACCTGGTAATGCAGGTGGAACTCCTGCTTCCCGATGGCATCCCAGAGATCCTGGGCGAGCGAACGGCGCTCCCGGGCCGCCTCGTCCATCGCACCTTCATAGAAGCGGGTATGGGCCAGAAGCGACTGCTTGGCGCGATACATTGCGAGGTCGGCATTCGACAGCAACTGTTCTGCATCCCGGCTGTCGTCGGGAAAGATGGAAATGCCGAGGCTCGCCCCGGTACGGATGTCGAAGCCGTCGGCCGTGACCTGGCCGATCAGGCAATGTTCGAGCCGCTCGACGAAATCATGCACCTCGGCGATGTCGGCGAAGCGCTTGAAGGCGGCGAATTCGTCGCCGCCGAATCGCGCGACGGTCTCGCCCGGCTCCAGGCTCTCCCTCATCAAGCGCGACAGCTCGACGAGAACCTTGTCGCCCGCCGCGTGGCCATGTTGGTCGTTGATTTCCTTGAACTTGTCGAGGTCGATGCCGATAACGGCTATCTTGGCGCCAGTACGCCCGGCAAAGGCGATCTCCTGCTGCAGGCTCTCGTTGAAGACCGCGCGGTTCGGCAGACCCGTCAGGCCGTCGTGGCGGGCCATATGGGCGATCTGCTCCTCCGATTGCAGCCGCTGGGTGATGTCCTCGAAGGTCACCACCCAGCCGCCGTCGGCGGTCGCGTTGTACACCGCCTGGATCGACCGGCCGTCCATGAATTTCTGCACCGACGTGCCGCCACCCTCGCGCACGATCCGGATCGTTCGGCGATAATGCTCCTCTGCGCGCGAGCGCGCGATGTCGGGCTGGTCGGGCATCCGCGTCAGGTAGCCCAGTTCCACGATCTGCCGATAGCGCTTTCCAGGGCGGATGCTCCCCTCGGGAAAGCCGAAAATGTGGCTGTAGCTGCGATTGGCGAGCAGCAGCTGCTCGTTCCGGTCATAGAGACAGATGCCCTGCAGCATGCTTTCGAGCGCGATGTCCAGGTTGCGCGTGACGATCGCGATGCGATCGGAATCGACCTTCTGCTTGGTCTTGTCCTTGGTGATCTTGGCGTAGCCGACCAGCGTGCCGGCTTCGTCGTAGATCGGGTCGATCACCACATGCGCCCAGAAGGACGTTCCGTCCTTGCGATAGCGCCAGCCCTCCGCTTCGAATTTCCCTCGCGTGCGCGCTGTCTCGAGCGCCTTGCGCGGCAGGCCGCGGGCGCGGTCTTCCTCTGAGTAGAAGATGGCGAAGTCGCGGCCGACGATCTCCTCGGCCGTATAGCCCTTGGCGCGCTCTGCTCCGGCGTTCCAGTTGCTGACGCGGCCCTCGAGATCGATCATGTAGATGGCATAGTCCTTCACGCCCAGCACGAGACGCCGGAAGTCCGCCTCGCCGGCATGCGCGCGCTCCTCGGCGCGGAGCGCGAAATAGGACGCAGCGATGCCGCTTGTCAGAAGCGAAAGCGACGTCGTCGCAATGGTGACCGTCATCACGGCGGGCGACAGGAGGTTTGCGGCATCGAGCGCTGACGGTCCCGCCACGACCGACACGCCGCCCATCGCGGTGAAGTGCAGCGCGACGACCCCGAGCGTCAGGCAGAGCGTGGCACCATAGCGCCGGCGGAACGGTGTCGCGCCGGCGAGCGTCAGCCTGTAGCCGAGCACCGCGAGCATGGCGCCGACTGCGATGGACCCCAGGACGTGCGGCGTGCTCCAGTGGATGGTCCCGGGGAATTCCAGCGCCAGCATGCCGGTGAAGTGCATGGACGCGACACCCGCCGCGAAGAGTGCGCCCCCGGCGAGATAGGCTCGCCAACCCTCGAGGAATGTCGCACAGGTCACGGCGGCGAATGTCGCGACGATCGCCATCGCGAGCGACAGGAAGGTCAGTTCGGCGTCATAGCCGACAACGACGCCCGGATCATAGGCGATCATCGCGATGAAATGCGTCGACCATATTCCGAACCCGCCCGAGGCGCCCGCAACCGCCAGCCAGATCCACCGTGCCGGCCCCTCCGACCTCCGACCCCGTTCGACCAGCAGCACCGCGACATGGCTCGCGAGCAGACAGATGAGCCCGGCGAGCAGGACGAGGCCGAAATCGTGCTGAGTGGTGAGGCAGGTAAGGACGCTGTACATGGGAAAGCCTGCGGCAAGAGAGACCGAGAGACTAGGTTCGGCGGCATTAAGGAAACTTGAACACCCGAGGTTGCGTGACCCTGCCAAGCCGTACCGGCGGCGCAGGGACGGGACGGTCGCCACCAAGATGATCGGTGATCAGATAAAAACATAACCGAATCAGAAGCTTGTTGCCGGCAAAGCGCTTTGCGAAAGGCTTAACCATGTCGCATGTCTTTGAGCTGGCCAAAGGACCCGGCAGGCTGCTCTGCATCCTTTTGCGTCGTCACGCGTTATGCGGCGGCGAAAGGAGACACCATCATGATCAATATGTCTGACATCCGTGAACATGCCGAGGTCGTCGGCGCTGACGGCCGCCATGTCGGCACCGTCGATCGCGTGGAGGGTGGCCGCATCAAGCTTACCCGCAGCGAGAACGATCCCGGCCATCAGGGCCATCATCATTTCATCGAACTGTCTGATGTCGCCTCGATCGAGGACGGCCGCGTCAAGCTCTCCGTCGACGGCATCGACGCCATCGAGGAATCCGATGGCTCGTCCTTTCACTGACGGCAACGGCACGCCGCAAGCCGGCGTGCTTCCTCCGGTGCACGGGGTTTCAGACCCGCAGATCGACCCCGCCACCGGCGAGCCGGTCGCGATCGTGCCGGCGGGCGAATTGCCAAAGGCCAAGGACGAGCGTGGTTCGGCCCGGGCGCACGCGGACACTTTGAAGATCGCGCCCGGCAGCCGCATTCCCCGCCCGCCGCAGCCCGACCTCGCCTGAGCCACCTGGCGCGTGCCGGCGCGTGCCGCGCGCAGCGCCTATTCGCAGACGTCGACCCATTCCGCGCCGGTCAGCGCCGCCATGCGCTCCGGCGCGATCCTTACCGCGGCGCGTGTTCCCCCCGCCGCCGGCACCACTTCCTCGAATCCCCGGAGCGATACGTCGCAGAAGATCCGGTGCGGCTTGGCCAGGCCGAAGGGACAGACGCCGCCGACCGGATGGCCGGTCTCGGCCTCGACCTCGTCCAGCGGCAGCATCCGCGGTTTGGTCGCGAAACGCGCCTTGAACTTCTTGTTGTCGAGGCGTGCCGTGCCTTTGGTGGCGAGGAGCACGATCTCGTCGCCGAGCCTCAGGGCGAGTGTCTTTGCGATCTGCTCGGGCGCGACGCCATGCGCGGAGGCGGCAAGATCGACCGTCGCAGTGGAGACGTCAAGTTCGATGACGTGAAGATCGGGTGCGTGGGCGGCGAAAAAAGCTTTGACCGAATCGACGGACATGGGACCTGTGCTCGAACGTGAAGTCCTGACCCTATACAAGTCTCGTTGATGTCAAAAGCAGCACTCGGCTGCCGTGGCGCGCGCGCCCTCGATATCGAGGAGCAAAGTAAGGGCGACCATCGTCGATGCGACGATGAGGCTTGCGCCCAATCCGAGAACCATCATGCCTCTTCCCTGTATGACTGCATCGTCAACATATCAATTCCGAAGTTAGACAACGAAACTTGTCCGAAGCTGGAACAGACCGATCAATGCAACCCCCAATAATAGTGCCGCTGCGAAGGAATTACTTTCCGGCATTTATTCTTCGCTCACTATTTGTCTGTACCCGCCGTTAACCTCCAAGCAAGGAATTAACCATAAAGATTAGAGTTACGCCGAATAGGGGTCGAACGCTCGATCCAGGCATGACGCCGCCTCGTCGTTCCGGTGGAAATCCGGAATATCCGCACCAGCTCCGTTGGATCGCGTTCCGTAATTGGCGACGGAACGGGGATCCGGGAGCAGGGAAGTCGTAGCCGGCACGACCGGCGCAAGTTGCGTAGTTCGAGGTTTGGTCTTGGTTGAGGCAACCACATCGGCGGAAAGTGACCGGAGGGAAGGCGGTAGCCTTCACGGCCGTCTCCGCTTTGCCGGCCTCGACGAGCCGATGACGGCGGTGCTGCGCGACCACCGCAACCTCCTGCTTCCCCACCTCAAGACCGCGCTCCGCGATCTCTTTCACCGGTTCCAGTCCTTTCCCGACGCCGCGCGCCAATTCGAGACGGATGCCCAGGTCGAGCGTTTGCACGATCTCACGCGGTCGCATTGGGAAGTGCTGACCGACGCCCGCTTCGACGCCGTTTATGCCGAGCGCGTCAAGGTTCTGGCCGATGCCGAACGGCGCATGGGACTTGACCCGCGTTGGCACATTGCCGGTCACGCCGTCGTTCTCGAACATTTCCTTTCAGGTCTCGTCGACGAATTCTGGCCAAAGTCCTTCTTCGGCAAGGGCACCGCCCGCCGGGAGAAGCTTGCGGAACTCGTGACCGCCGTGCTGCGCACCGCGCTCGTCGATCTCGAAATCGCCGTCTCCCTGCGGTTCAATGAAATGCGGCTCAGCCATCAGCAGGCCGTCGCTGCCGCCCGCTCGACCCATGTTGACGCCGTGAATGCGTGTCTCACCGGGCTGACGGCACGGCTCGCCGACAAGGACCTGTCCGGCCACGGGCTGGATCATCTGTCCGAGGAGCATGCCGCTGCGCTCGACGGGCTCGATACGGCGATCGACGGATTGCGCGAGGCGCTCGCCCTAGCCGCCCAGAACACGGGCAAGGCACAGGCCCAGACCAGCCGGCTCGCGCTCTCGGCCGCCGCCATCGCCGACGGCGCCGCCCGCTCCTCGCGCCAGGCGCGCCAGGTCGTGCACGACATCGGTGAACTCACCCTCAAGGCAGGGCGAAGCGCGGAAGGCGCGCGCAAGGTCGAGGTCGCGGTCACGGCTGCGCGGGGCGCGGCTGCGGAAAGCGGCGAGGTGGTCAGCCGCGCGATCTCGGCCATGTCCGACATCGAGAAGTCGGCGGAGCGCATCGGCGAGATCATCGGCGTGATCGACGATATCGCCTTCCAGACCAACCTTCTCGCACTCAATGCCGGCATCGAGGCGGCGCGCGCCGGTGAATCCGGCCGAGGCTTCGCCGTGGTTGCCCAGGAAGTCCGTGCACTCGCGCAGCGGTCGGCCGATGCGGCGCGTGAGATCAAGCAACTCGTCACCACGACCAAATCCCAGGTCGACGGCGGTGTGGAACTCGTGGCGCGGACCCAGGACGCCATGGGCGGGCTGGTGGGGCAGGTCTCCGCCATCAACGAAATGATCGCCGAAATCGTAGCCGATGCCGGCGATACCGCAAGCGGGCTCGGCGCAGTCGTTCAGGGCGCCTCCGCGCTCAGCACCGATCTCGATGCGCTGGAATCGAGCGCGCGGGACGGGCAGGGAGCCGCGGGCGACCTCCAGAGCATCATCGTGGCACTCGGCGAAACCATCCGCGAGTTCCGCCTCCAAAAGCAGCGCCGCATAACGGCACCCGTAGTCGTCGTGAAGGTCGACACCCGGGAACCCTCCGTTGCGACGCGCGATCCCTTCCAAGACGAACTCGCGGCGCCCCTGCGGCTCGCTGCCGGCGGGAGGGCGATGCCATGAGACCGGGTGCCGTCGAAACGGGGGGCCGGGGACCGCGCGAGATCGTGCGCTGGCCGGGCCTGCGCAGAATTTTGGACGATAGGCAGGCCCATAAGGCAAAGACGGTGGTTCTGTCGATCAGCAACAAGGAAGAAGCAAGATGAAGGGCAAGGCAGCCGGCCAGAAGACTCTCAGTCTCGACAACGTCCTCGATCTCAACGCGGCAGGGACCCTGCACACGAAGTTGATGTCGATGCGCGGCAGCGACTTGGCCATCGACGGATCCTCCGTGGAACGCGTCGGTAGCCTTTGCATCCAGGTGCTGATGTCGGCAGCGAAGACCTGGGAAGAAGAGAAGCACAGCCTGACATTCTCCGCGATGTCGGATGCGCTGATGAAGACAATGCAGCTAACAGGTGTGAACTACGATCACATGCTTGCAAAGGAAAGCAATTCATGAAGAAGAAAGTCCTAACCGTGGATGACTCCCGGACCATCCGGAACATGCTCCTCGTGACCCTCAACAATGCCGGTTTCGAAACGATCCAGGCAGAGGACGGCGTCGAGGGGCTGGAAGTTCTCGAGCAGTGCGATCCGGACGTGATCGTCACTGACATCAACATGCCGCGCCTCGACGGCTTCGGCTTTATCGAGGGCGTTCGTCGCAACGACAAGTATCGGGCGATCCCGATCCTGGTCCTGACGACGGAAAGCGACGCGGAAAAGAAGAACCGTGCACGCCAGGCGGGCGCCACCGGCTGGATCGTCAAGCCGTTCGACCCGACCAAGCTCATCGATGCCATCGAACGCGTGACAGCCTAACCGTCAGACCGGGAACGACTCCTATGGATATGAACGAAATCAAAGAGATCTTTTTCCAGGAATGCGAGGAACAGCTCGCCGAACTGGAATCCGGTCTGCTCAAGATGAATGACGGGGAGACAGACTCCGAAACCGTCAATGCCGTGTTCCGGGCCGTTCATTCCATCAAGGGAGGTGCTGGCGCCTTCGGTCTGGACGATCTCGTGGCCTTCGCCCACGTGTTCGAAACCACGCTGGACTGTGTTCGCTCCAACAAGCTGGATCCCGGCCCCGACGTCATGAAGGTCATGCTCAAGTCGGCCGACGTGCTCGCCGACCTGACCAATGCCGCCCGCGACGGCGGCTCGATCGACCCGGCCCGCACCACCGGCCTGGTTCGCGACCTGGAGGCCCTGGCCAACGGCGAGAGCATCGGCAGCGGCCATGCCGAGCCAGCTGCCAAGCCCGCTCCTGCCAAGCCTGCCCCGGCAAAACCGGCGGCCGCCGCTGCCCCCGCGGCACCGGCCAAGCCCGCGCCCACCGATGAGAGCGGATTCCAGCCGATTCCCTTCTCCTTCGACGAGTTCTCGGACGACGACGGCCCGGCGATGGTGGTCCCCACCTTCGAGGTCAGCTTCAAGCCGCGTTCGGAACTCTATACCAAGGGCAACGATGCCGCTCTGCTGCTGCGCGACCTGCGCCGCGTCGGCGAGATGAGCATCCATTGCGATATGTCGACCCTGCCGACGCTCGACAAGCTTGAGCCGGAGGGCGCCTATTTCAGCTGGAAGATCCACATCACCACGGAAAAGGGCGAGGAGGCTATCCGCCAGGTCTTCGAATTCGCCGAATGGGATTGCGAACTTGAGGTCAAGCGGCTCGAAACAGATACCGCTGCCGAAGGCGCCGCGGCCGAGGAAGAGCTGCCGATGCAGCCCATTCCCTTCGACCTCGCCCTCTTGGACGAAGAGCCCGCCGTTTCGACCGAGGGTGAGGACCACCTGCCGGATGCGGACGCCGTGATGGCCGCAGTGCAGGCCCAGGAACTGTCCTCGACGCCCGCGCCGCAGAAGGCTGCGGCCTCGCCGCGCGCCGCCGAGAAGAAGGAGGCGCCCGCAGCCGCCGCAGCCGCCGCCAAGGCCGGCAGCGACGCCAGCGGTGCCGCCCAGACGATCCGCGTCGACCTCGACCGCGTCGATCGCCTGATCAACCTGGTCGGCGAGCTGGTCATCAACCAGGCCATGCTGGCCCAGAGCGTCATCGAGAACGATCAGAGCGGCACCCAGGGCATCAATATGGGCCTCGATGAGCTGCAGCAGCTCACCCGCGAGATCCAGGACTCGGTGATGGCGATCCGCGCGCAGCCGGTGAAGCCGGTCTTCCAGCGCATGTCGCGTATCGTTCGCGAAGTCGCCGACATGGTCGGCAAGTCGGTCCGGCTGGTGACCGAAGGTGAAAATACCGAAGTCGACAAGACGGTCATCGACAAGCTCGCCGAGCCGCTGACCCACATGATCCGCAACTCGGTCGACCACGGCATCGAAGCGCCGGAAAAGCGTGCCGCCCTCGGCAAGCCTGCAGAAGGAACGGTGCGTCTGACGGCGAAGCATCGGTCCGGCCGCATCGTGATCGAACTGGCCGACGACGGCGCCGGCATCAATCGGGAACGCGTGCGGCAGAAGGCGATCGACAACGATCTGATCCCAGCCGACGCCAACCTGTCGGACGAGGAAATCGACAACCTCATCTTCATGCCCGGCTTCTCGACTGCCGAGAAGATCACCGACGTGTCAGGCCGCGGCGTCGGCATGGACGTCGTCAAGCGCTCGATCCAGGCGCTCGGCGGCCGCATCTCGATCCATTCCCGCCCCGGTCAGGGCTCGACCTTCACCATGAGCCTGCCGCTCACGCTCGCCGTTCTCGATGGCATGGTCGTGACCGTCGCCAATCAGACCCTGGTCGTCCCGCTGACGGCGATCGTCGAAACGCTGCAGCCGGAAGCCGCGGCGATCCACTCGTTCGGCGCCAATCAGAAGCTCATCGCGATCCGCAATTCCTTCTGCCCGCTCGTCGATGTCGGCCGCATCCTGAACTACCGCGCAAAGCCGGCCAATCCGGTCGAAGGTGTCGCACTTCTGGTCGAATCGGAAGGCGGCGGACAGCGCGCATTGATGGTCGATGCGATCCAGGGCCAGCGCCAGGTCGTCATCAAGAGCCTCGAGGCGAATTACACGCATGTTCCGGGCATCGCTGCGGCCACCATCCTCGGTGACGGACGCGTGGCCCTCATTCTCGACGTCGACGCGGTGGTGGCGGCGTCGCGCGGCCAGTCGCTGCGCGCCGACAGCGCGCTGGCGGCAACGGGTTGATCAGTAACGAGTAGGGATCCTGAGAGAGTGTCATGTCGTACACCGGAAAAACCCTTTCGCACGGAGGTCGGGAGCTCATCGCCTTCCGCATCGGCGATCAGGAATTTACCGTGAACATCATGTCGGTTCGCGAAATTCGCGGCTGGACGCAGGCGACGCCGATGCCGCACACACCCGCCTATGTGAAGGGTGTGATCAACCTGCGCGGCGCGGTCCTGCCGATCGTCGATCTGTCCCTGCGGCTCGGCATGAAGCCCGCCGAACCGACTGCGCGCCATGTCATCATCGTCGCGCAGGTGCGTGACCGCATCGTCGGCCTCCTTGTCGATGCGGTCTCGGACATCCTGACCGTGACCGACGACAACATACAGCCCACTCCCGAGATCGCCTCGGACCTCGAGCGCGCCTTCGCGCGCGGAATCCTGGCGATCGAAGGGCGAATGATCTGCTTGATAGAGCTTGAATCGCTCTTCCCTGAAAATGAAAGTGAAGCGGCCTGACATGAATGTAGCGGTCGACCAAAGACGCAATCCCGACGAGGTGCTCGCCGCTGGCGAGTTCCCACTGACGCGCCGCGACCTCGGGGAGATCGCGTCGATGATCTATTCCGACGCCGGCATCGCGCTCAACGAGTCGAAGGCCTCGCTCGTCTATTCGCGTCTGTCCAAGCACATCCGCCAGCTCGGGCTCCGCAACTTCCGCGAATATTGCCAGCTGGTCTCTTCTCCGGAGGGAAGCGGCCCGCGTCGGGAAATGCTCTCCTTCCTGACCACGAACTTCACGCGCTTCTTCCGCGAGAACCATCATTTCGACCATCTGCGGACCGAGGTCCTGCCGGAACTGGTCAACCGCCTGAAGTCCGGCGGCCGCGGCCGGATCTGGTCGGCGGCGAGTTCGGATGGCCAGGAGCCCTATTCGATCGCGCTGACCGCGCTCAGCGTCTGCCCGAACATCGCCGACTACGACTTCAAGATCCTGGCGACCGACATCGATCCCAAGATCCTCGCTGCCGCCCGGCTCGGCGCCTATGACGGTGCCTCGCTCGAGAGCGTCACGCCGCAGATGCGCAAGCAGTATTTCCAGGACGTCACCGTCGACGGCAAGCACAAGTATCAGGTGGTCGATGCCGTCAAGCGCCTCATAACCTACAACGAGTTGAATCTGATGGCGGCCTGGCCCTTCAAGGGCAAGTTCGATGTCATTTTCTGCCGCAACGTGGTGATCTATTTCGACGAGCCGACGCAGATGCGGATCTGGTCGCGTTTCGCGGAACTGCTGCCGGTGGGCGGACACCTCTATATCGGTCATTCGGAACGTGTTTCGGGCGACGCCAAGGCGGCCTTCGACAATACGGGCATCACGACCTATCGCTACAACGGCAAGCATGGAGGACGCACATGACCGCTCCGGCACGCGTTCTGGTCGTCGATGACTCCGCCACAATGCGTGGCATGATCACGGCTGTCCTGAACTCCGACCCTGAAGTCAATGTCGTCGGCCAGTGCCGCGACGCGCTCGAAGCGCGCGCCAAGATCAAGGAACTCAATCCGGATGTCGTGACGCTCGACATCGAGATGCCGAACATGAGCGGCCTGGAGTTCCTCGAAAAGATCATGACGCTCAGGCCCATGCCGGTCATCATGGTCTCGTCCCTGACCCAACGCGGCGCCGAGGCGACGATCGCGGCGCTTGAGATCGGTGCCTTCGACTGTATCGGCAAGCCGGCTCCTGGCGATGCGCGGCCGTTTCAGGAACTGATCGAGAAAGTCAAGGCCGCTGCCAAGTCCGCTGCGCGCTACCAGTATGTCCAGAAGCCCGCAGCGGTGGCGGCGACACCCGCCAATACCAACGCGCATGCAGACTATCGCGTGGGCCGGAAGATTGTCGCCATTGGATCTTCCACAGGCGGCGTCGAGGCATTGATAGAGGTTCTTAAGAACTTTCCGGTTAATTGTCCTCCGACGGTCATTACTCAGCACATGCCCGCAACCTTTACAAAGAGTTTTGCGGAAAGGTTGAACAGGCTCTGTGCGCCGCAGGTTCAGGAAGCGACGGACGGGGCCCGCCTCGAGATTGGCCGGATCTATCTCGCACCGGGTGGCGACCGTCACCTGACGATCGCCAATGCACATGCACCATGCTGCCGGCTGATCGACTTGCCGCCCGTCAACGGCCATCGACCCTCGGTCGACGTGCTGTTCGACTCGGTGGCGGAACTAGCCGGCCGCAACGCGGTCGGCGCGATACTGACGGGCATGGGGCGCGACGGCGCCTCGGGCCTGTTGAAAATGCGGCACGCAGGAGCCCGGACCGTCGGGCAGAACGAAAAGACCTGCGTAGTCTACGGAATGCCCCGTGTGGCGTATGAGTTGGGCGCTGTGGAGACGCAGTTACCTCTGAACGGCATCGGGGAGGAAATACTGAAACTTACAGCCGCCCGCAAAGAAGGGAGCGACTAAATGTCCATTGCTGAAAAAATCAAGGTCCTAATCGTGGACGATCAGGTCACCAGCCGGCTCCTATTGAGTGATGCCCTGACTCAGCTCGGTTTCAAGCAGATCACGGCGGCGGGCGACGGCCTGCAGGGTTCGCAGATCATGGCGCAGCAGCCGCATCACCTCGTCATTTCGGATTTCAACATGCCGAAGATGGACGGGCTCGGCTTCCTTCAGGCCGTCCGGGCGAACCCGGCGACGAAGAAGGCGGCGTTCATCATTCTCACCGCACAGGGCGACCGCGCTCTCGTGCAGAAGGCCGCCCAGATGGGGGCCAACAACGTTCTCGCGAAGCCGTTCACCATCGAAAAGATGAAGGCGGCAATCGAGGCTGTATTCGGACCACTCAAATGAATGCAGACGGCTTCAGACGCCTTCACGTGATCCAGGGTGAATGGAAGGTCTCGAACGATCCCTCGGTCGTGATGTCGACCGTCCTTGGCTCCTGTGTCGCAGCCTGCCTACGCGATCCCGTCGCGGGCGTCGGTGGGATGAACCACTTTCTGCTGCCGGGCTCGGTCGATGCCCTGGCGCAAGGTGGCGACGTCTCCCGCTACGGCGTGCATCTGATGGAACTGCTGATCAACGGCCTCTTGAAGCAGGGCGCGCGCCGCGACCGGCTCGAGGCGAAGATTTTCGGTGGCGCCAAGACAATCGCCTCGTTCTCGAATGTCGGGGCGCAGAACGCGGATTTCGCCACGCGCTTCCTGCGCGACGAAGGCATCCAGATCGTCGGCTCCTCGACGGGCGGCGACGCCGGCCGCAAGCTTGAATACTGGCCCGTCTCGGGCCGGGCCCGCCAATATGCCCTCACGGGCGCCGAAACGCAGAAAACAGTCCAGCAGGAAATCCGCCCCGTCGCCGCTCCAAAGCCCGCCGAGAGTTCCATCGAGTTCTTCTAACCCCCAGGGTGTCGTGTATGCAGTCAAGTCTCGCGTCGAATCTGGCCTCTCACGAAGAGGCCCTCCCCGACATCCTGATGCGAATCGTGGCCGAGCTCCACGACGTCGCCTACCTGATCGAACGAATAGAACCGACCATCGTGCAGAGCTACGATATCCCTCTTGCTGCCGCCGAGCGCGTCATGCTGATGCAGGGCATCGACCTCGCGGTGCAGAAGACGCGAGGCCTCGCCGAGTTCATCGACACGATCTCTGCCGGCATTCCGGAAGAGATGCTGGTCGACGTTGCGACCGCACTCAACCTGGTCAAGCTCGCTGACATGCAGAAGGCACTTTCGGGTGGCCATCTTCGTCACGGCCATTCCCAGCCGATCAACCGCGCCGCCGGAGATTTCGACCTCTTCTGACGCGGACTGCCGGCAACGCTCTGCGTCGCCGGCGAAGATAACTCTCGCGCAAGTTTGGCGACCTAGGTTGGGGCCGAGAAATGATCTCTCGGCACGACTCTGCAAACGCGCGGGCACAGAATGAATCTGTTGAATCAGGTCACGGCAATCCTCAAGAACCTGGCTGGACTGGGTCCGGGCCGCCTCTTGGCGCTTGGCGCCGTCGGCATAGCCATCATCGGCATGGTTCTCTTTGGAACCTACTACGTCAACAAGCCCGGCTACGAGACGCTCTATGTCGGGCTCGAGACGAGTGACCTCAATCAGGTCAGCGTCGCCCTGTCCGAGGGCGGCATCGATTTTCAGGTTGGCGGCGACGGCAGTTCCATCACCGTGCCGGTGGGCATGACAAGCAAGGCGCGCCTCTATCTCGCCGAGCGTGGCCTGCCGAGCTCCAACAATGCCGGCTACGAACTCTTCGACAAGGTCGGTTCGCTCGGTCTCACCTCCTTCATGCAGGAAGTCACACGGGTACGCGCCCTCGAGGGAGAGATCGCCCGGACGATCCAGGCCATCGACGGCATCACGGCCGCTCGCGTCCACATCGTCATGGCCGACCGCGGATCCTTCCGCCAGGCCGAGCAGAAGCCGACGGCCTCGGTGATGATCCGCGCCTCGCAGATGGCCGGTCGCAAGGCGGCGGCCTCGATCCGCCATCTCGTCGCCTCTGCGGTGCCGGGCCTGGCGATCGACGACGTGACCATCCTCGATTCGGCCGGCCAGCTGCTCGCCACCGGCGACGATCCGACCAATTCGACGATGAACCGGGCGCTCAACATCGCCCAGAACGTCCAGATGGAGCTGGAGAGCAACATCGACAAGGCGCTGGCGCCGTTCCTCGGCATGGACAATTTCCGCGCCTCGGTCACCGCCAAGCTCAACACCGATGCCCAGCAGATTCAGGAAACGATCTACGATCCCGAATCCAAGGTCGAGCGCTCGGTGCGGGTCACCAAGGAGAACCAGAAGTCCGAACAGGTCAGCGCCGAGGAGGCAGCGACCGTCGAACAGAACGTGCCCCAGGGCAACAATTCCACCACCTCGGGTCCGAAGTCGTCCGACCAGAACGACAAGAAGGAAGAGCAGACCAACTTCGAGATCAACCAGAAGACCGTGGCGACGGTGCGCAACGGCTATACGGTCGACAAGCTGTCGATCGCGGTCGTGGTCAATCGCGGCCGGATCATGAAGCTGGCCGGCGAGCCCTTCGACCAGACCAAATATGACTCGATCATCGGAGAGATGCAGAAGCTGGTCGCCTCTGCCGTCGGTCTCGACGAGAAGCGCGGCGACACGGTCAATGTCACGGCCATCGACTTCCTCGAGAACCAGCTCCTGTCGGAAGCAGAAACCGGCGATAGCATCACCGACATCTTCATGCGCAACATGGGCAGCATGATGAATGCCCTGGCCTTCGTCGTGGTGGCATTCCTGATCGTCTGGCTCGGCTTCCGCCCGCTGATCCGCGCAATCGGTGGACCGGAGCTCGGCGCCGCCCAGGTCGGGGGACCGGCAGGTGTGGTCCCCCTCGGCGAGACTGCCGGCCTCGAACTGCCCGACTTCTCGCCGCCAACAGTCGCAGGCCCCGGCTCGACGCTCATGGAAGGCTTCGGCGCGGACTTCGGCTTCGACTCCACGGAGGACATCCTGGCGTCGGACGAGGAGGGGGGCGGAATTGCCAAGCGGGTCAAGGAAGGCCCCGAGCGGAGACTGGCTCGGATGGTCGACCTCTCGGAAGAACGAGCGGCCAAGATCCTCCGGAAATGGGCAGCGAACGAGAAAGCGGCTTAGGCCGCTTTTTCCATGTCCGCGATCGCCCAAAAACCGGGCAGCAGACGAAAACTCATCATATAGAATTCAGTGTTGACGACGACGCCGACTTTTATCGCCTTGTCGAATAATCGATTGAACTCGAAACCGAATCAGCACATCAAAGAGGGAGGCGATTCGCAATCGAGGTGCGGTGTCGCCGTTTGAGTGTTGCGGCCATCAGGTTGTTCAAAGTTGTGGTTCCAACTGTGGAATGTGCGTCGGCTTGTCCGGCGCGCAGGTGGAAGACGTGATCTTCCATAACCCAACAGGGCGGTGGACGAGGTGACAGGAAGCAAGCAGGGCGAATTGCTGATGAGCGGATTCATTGTTCCTGCGAAGATGCAGGAACAGCCACCGTTGACATACGAGCAACTGGCAAATCAGCTTTCCGAGGCGATAGAGGCAGCCGACGTTTCTCGAGGGTTGCGCGTGCTGACCGACTATGTCGGTGCAGTGGGGTTTCTCCTGATGCGTCAGGACTCCAACAGCGAAAACACGATCGACAAGGTGATCGCCTCCGACTGGCCCTTCGACCTCGTGCGACGCAGTCTGCCCACACTGGCCGACACGTCGCGTGCGACGGAACTCGATCGCTGCCTGTCAGTCCTTCAGCCGCAATTCGCCGTTCTCGGCGACGTGTCGGGCCTTCCGCGTGGCGCGAGCAACCAGTACTGCGCGATAACCTTCAATGTCGGCCGCAACCGCTACAGCCTCATCCTGCTCTGCCCGCGGGACATCATCCTGTCGCAACAGGGCCTGCGTGCCGCAGGCGTCCATGCGGGCTATCTGGCGAGCCTGCTCTTCAGCGAGCGGGCCAAGGCGGGACGCGAGCTCGAACTCACCGATCGCGAACTGGAATGTCTCTACTGGATCGCCGAGGGCAAGACGAGCGACGAGATCGCGACGATCATCGGCATCTCCAAGAACACGATCAACAACTATATCACCAGCATCATGCGCAAGACCGGAACGCGGACGCGATCGGAAGCCATCGCCTACGCGGTGCGCAACAATCTCGTCTGAGGAGGGCCAGATGATGAAGGATGGCAAAGGTAAGGGCGACGGCGGCAAGCGAAACGGCCGCTCGGCGAGCACGGCGGACTTCTTCCCGCGGCTGGTCGCGATGCAGCGGCTGATCCAGGCCCGCAATTTCGCCGTCTTCAAGCTTTCGAGCTTCGGCCTGCCCGGGCGGCGAAAGCTGACGCATGTCATCGACAACTTCACCACCGACGGGTCGGTCACCGCCAGCGATATTCTCGACGTCTACGGCGACGAATTCATCGAACATCTCGACCTGTCGTCGCTGCCGCTGCTGTGGAACGGATCAGACGACAGCCAGACCGCCGAAATGGCCGATTTCTCCGGCTTCGTCCGTCAACTCAAGACGCGCCGGCTTCCGGTCTGCGGCGTGGCGCTGCCTGTCCGGCTGGGGAGCATGGGCAACGGCTATGTTGCCTTCGCCGCCAACTATTTCGATCTGACGAGTGAGTCGCTCGTCGATCTTCACGACCGCAGCCATCAGCTGATGATGGACCTTCTGGTGCTCGACGAGCGCAAGACGGCACCGGAGGATGTGCTGAGCGGTCGCGAGGTCGCCTGCCTGCAGTTGGCCGGCGACGGCCTGGTGAGCGAAGAGGTTGCAGAGAAGCTGCGTCTGTCGGTGCATACCGTCAACGCCTATCTGGCGTCCGCGACGATGAAGCTGAATTCGGTCAACCGCATCCAGGCCATCGCCAAGGCGATCCGGCTCGGCTACATCGCCTGACGCTCCCATCAGCGGGGAGCGCGCCAGGGCCCACTCCCTTTGCTGTCAGGCCTGCGGCCGCTCGCCGTCAGGCTTGACGACGAAGCGTGCGGCCGAGAGCGTCCGCTCCAGAAACGCCGTGCCGGAATCGGCGTCGGCCTGCGGCTGGTGGTAGGCGATATGATTGATCTCGAGCCCTGCCTGCACGTCGGCCAGCGACAGCTTGGCATAGATCGTCACGCCCTCCGGCTTGATCTCCAGGTCGAGAAGGATCTCGGGCTTTCGGTCCCAGTCCAGGCGATATTCGCCCCCGGTTCCGAAATTCACCGTTCCCGGCAGGAAATAGAGCTCGGCCGCCGACGCGACGAGGTCGGAGATGTTGCCCCAGCGTTCGTAGCGGAGGAGGGAGACGAGATCGGCCGCGTCGATCATCCTGAGCTCGGTGGCAACAGGCGACAGGGCTTCCGCAACGATCCTCTCGTGCTCGGCAGAATGCGCAGATTTTCTCATTAATTAAGGCTCGCCCGTCTGGATCTGTTCTTTGAAGCATAGATGCGCTGAATGAGCTCAGCGACCGCCTTATAAAATACCGGCGGAATGACACTATCCACCGAGACTTGCGCAAACATTGAGCGGGCGAGGGGGGGATCTTCGAAGACGGGAATGCCGTTTTCCTCGGCGATGGAGCGGATCTTGAGTGCGATGAGGTCCGTTCCCTTCGCCAGCACGACCGGCGCCGCATCCTCCTCGCGCACATAGCGCAGCGCCACGGCATAGTGGGTCGGGTTGGCGATCACGAGCGTTGCGCGCGGCACCGCCGCCATCATGCGCTTGCGCGCCAGATCGCGGGCGAACGACCGCTGGCGCTGCTTCATGATGGGGTCGCCGTCCATCTGCTTGCGCTCTTCCTTGATTTCCTCCTTGGTCATCTTCAGTTCGCTCAGCCACTGATGATGGGTCCAGAAGTAGTCGGCAACGCCGACCGTGGCAGTGGCGAAGATGATGATGATCAGGATGACCTTGATGTCGTCGTTGAGCCGGGTCAGCAGGTAGTTCGGATCTGCATACATCGCGTCGATCGAGGAGACGAACTCGCTGCGCAGAGACAGCGTGATGATCGTCCCGACGACGACGACCTTGAACAGCGACTTACCGAATTCGACATAGCCCGGCAGGCCGAAGATCCGCTTGAAGCCCTCGACGATGTTGAGTCGGGAGAGTTTCGGCGCGATGCGCTCGAGGATCGGGGTCGGCAGGTTCTGGAAGATCGAGGCGGCGACGCCGAATACCGCCATCAGGATGAAGGCGGGAAACACGATCGAGGTGGATTCCCAGCCGAGGCGGACGAACAACGCCACGATGTCCTGCCCGTTCTCGAACCGCCACTGGTCCGGCTTTTCGAACAGGTCGCTCAGCGTCTCCCACAGGTGGGCGACGCCCGACGGCACGTAGAACAGCAGGTAGATATAGATTGCGACCGTCGAGGCGAAGACCGGAATTTCGCGCGAAAACGGGGTATTGCCCTTCTCAGCCGCTTCATTGAAGCGTTTTTGGGTAGGGGCTTCTGTTTTGCTTTCCTTGTCGGCACCGTCTGCCATCGGGAACGCTCCCTATATGCGGGGGTGCTGACTAGGCGGCAGCGGGTTCGTCACCCGTTTCCTTGAGCTGGATCTGCCCGCTCTGGGCGAGACGGATGGCTTCCTGCGCGATCGATCTGCGGGCGGTGGCGATTGCCCGCGCATTGACGCCGTTGCCGGCGCCGCCGAGATCGGCCTCGATCATGCGGCGCTGGCGCGCGCCGATGGCCGAGAGCACGCATTCGCGCAGGTCCATCGGCGTTTCGCGCAGCGCCATGGTGATGACGTCTGCCGAGATGTCGTTGAAGAGCTGGACGCGGCTGCGCTGCGGCATGAGCAGAAGATCCTCGAAGAGGAAGATCTTCGGACGCACCCGGGTCGCGGCTTCCTTCGAGATCGCCTCGAGCGAGTCGAGCAGGGCCTCGACGTCGGGCTTGTCGAGCTGGTTCATCAGGTCCGCCACGCGCACCGTGCCGACAGCATTGCGCTCCTTGTCGAGGTCGCGGATGATTTCGAGCACCCGGTTTTCGATGACCTGCGCGGCCTTCGGGCTGACTTCCTTGAGGTTGACGGTACGGTTGAGGATGTCGGGACGCCGGCTCTCCGGCATCTGCATCAGCACCTTGGCGCCAGCGGAGGTCGGGATCATGGTCAGGATGTAGGCGACGGTCTGCGGATGCTCGCTGACCAGGTACTTGGCCACGAAGGCCGGATCGGCACTTTCGAGCTGATCCCAGATCGAGGTTTCGAGCGTCTGGAAGGTAGCGCGGCGGCCGAGCAGCCCGTCCACCTCGTCCGGCGTCAGGCCCTCTTCGAGAATGCTCTCGATGGCCTTGGCGTTGTCCATCAGGCCGGCGCCCTCGGTGAACAGATCCTCGAACTCGTTGACGAGTTCCAGAAGCTCGTTCGGCGGAATTGTCCGGAGGGTCTGCGCGGACTGGATGATCGCCTGCAGTTCGGCTTGGGTAAAATACTTGAGGAGCCGGCCGGCGACGCCGCGGCCCATGGCGAGAAGCACCGCCGCCGCCTTTTCAGGCGGCGAAAGGGTGCTACCCGGGCTCTCGAAACTATCAAAGTCGAACATACGAAAACCTCCCCGGGATCATCCCGGCTAGTTCCTGCGTAACCGTCAGTTCTTCCTGACGGCTATGACCTCTATCAGCCTGATGCCGAATCGGGTCTCGTCATTTTCCAATACAGTGATCTCGCCCCGGCCGATCAAGCGGCCATTGACGATCAGGTCCACCGGCTCGCCGATTTTCCTGTCGAGCGCGATGGTTGCGCCTTCGGTGAGGTTCATCAGTCCCGAAACCTGCATCCGGCTCGATCCCAGCACGATCTGGACGTCGATCGGAATGTCCATAATCAGGTCGAGATTGGCGTTCATCGCGCTGCCCGGCTCCGACATCGACGTGTCGGGCAGGTCCATGCCAAGGCTGCCGCCAAAGCTGCTGCCGCCGCCGAAGTCGGCGCCACCACCGAAATCGTTGCCACCGCCGAAGCTGCTGTCGGCGCCGCCGAAGTCGCCGCCGCCGAAACTCGTTCCGGCACCGGCATCGGTTCCGAAATCGCCGCCGAAGCCCTCTGCCGCATCAGCCGAGGGGAAGTCCATGCCGAAGTCGTTGCCCCCGCCGAGCCCCTGCTCGTCGGCCTTCAGGACGCCGCGAAGGTCGTCGATCGCCTGGTCCAGCTCGGCATCGTTGCCGGGGGCGCCCACTTCCTGTTCGTCGATTTTTGCTTTTCTCGGTGCCATGGTCGGAACTATTCCAGTTGTAACTTGTGCCGGGCTTTAGCTTGAAATCTGGTTAAGTCATCAAACCTTGTTCATCAGGTCGTTCAGCAGGTCGTGCTCGGTGCCGATCGTGTCCTTCACGCGCACCGTATAGTGATCGCCCGCCCGCCCGAACTCGCAGTCGTAGAGATCCCGTCCGTTCGCGCTGACCTGGACGGTGACGTCCTGCTTGTCCTTGAACGCGATGAAATCGCCGACCTGAAGTTTGGAGACCGTGCCGAGCTTGAGCGGTGTCAGCCGGATCCGCGCCTCGACCCGCACCTCCGAGCGCTTGACCTGTTCCTGCAGCAGCTCCGCCCATTCCGCCGAAGCCTTGAGCGCGTTCGAGGCCTTCGGCGCCTTGACCTCGGTCTTCAGCAGCTGCTTGTGCGGTACGATGATGCAGAAATGGCTGGTCAGGGCACCGAATTCGACCTTGATCCTGACGAGCGCGGCAAAGGGGTCGACATAGTCGTCCGGATGCTTCGGGCGATCCTTGGCATTATAGGGCTTCGATAACATGGGCTCGAAGTTGCCGGGCGCATTGACGGCGGACTTCAGGAGCGAGGCGATCTTGTCGGTCAGCATCGGCGCCATTTCGAGCTCGATGCTCGAGGCCGGCCGTGCCACCGGCTCGACGAGGCTGTTCGGGTCGCCGCCAAGCAGGCATTCGACCATGGCCACGATCACCTGGGAAGGCATGGCGATGTTGAAGTCCGGGCACCAGTTCTTGAGCGAACCATCGACCAGGACCATGTAGTCGTCGAGATCGGCGATCAGGTCGTCCTTGAGCCCCGTCTCGCAATATTCGTAGGCGAAGGTGAAGTTGAGCTTGGTTTCGAGCTCGATCAAGTCCGGCAGGAAGGCGGCGAACACCGCGCCCAGGTCCGAACAGATCTTGCCGACCCGCGAGTTGTTGCCCAGTTCGCCGGTCAGGATCGCCAGCAGCTTCGGGTCCATGGGGAGAGGGTTGCGAGCAGTCATTGCTTCAACTTCCTTGGAATTCTATCAGGCCGCCTTTTCGCCGCCGCCGCCCGGGTTCATCATTTCCTGCTCGACAGCGTCGATCGAAGGACGTTCGTAGGAGGAGATGGTCTTCCGACCATATTCCAGCGCCACCTGTGGGACGGAGCCGTTCATGTAGGCGATCAGCGTCTGCTTAACGATGACATAGAGCCGGTTCTGCTTCGCGCGTACCGCCTTGATCATGTAGATCAACGGATTCATGATGCAGTAGGACAGCAGAATGCCGGTGAAGGTACCCACGAGCGCCGCACCGATCAGGTGGCCGAGCACTTCCGGCGGTTCGGTGATCGCGCCCATGGCGTGGATAACGCCGAGAACGGCCGCGACGATGCCGATGGCCGGGAACGAATCGCCCATGTTCTGCAGCGCGTGGAACGACTTCATGCTGTCATGCGTGATGGTCTCGATTTCCTCGTCCATCAGCGCTTCGATCTCGTGGCTCCGGGCATTGCCGATGATGATGAGGCGGACATAGTCGCAGATGAACGAGGTCAGTTCCTTGTTCTTGAGGACCGATGGCGCAGTCTGGAAGATCGGGCTTTCGTCCGGGTTGTCGATATGGGCCTCGATCTCGTTGCGCGACTTGGTGCGCAGGTCGCGCATCAGCGAATAAAGCACACCGAGCGTGTCGAGATAGTGCCGTTCCTTCGGCACCTTGTACTTGAAGGCTTCACCCAGCGCCTTGCCCGAGTCCTTCAGCACCTTCATCGGCGCGCCGGCAACGAATGCGCCCAGGCCGGCGCCGATGATGACGATGAATTCGTACGGCTGCCACAGCACGTTGAGGTGACCGCCGGTCGCCATGAAGCTGCCGATGATGCAGCCGAAGACGATGACCAGACCGATGATGATGTTCATGAAATCGTGCCCGCGCTATTACGCTATCCTGGCTTACGGGGATAGAGAATCTGGCTTGCGTGAACCTGTCGGAAAGCCCCCTCGAAGGCCAGGAAATACCGTCAGAATTCCAACAGGTTCGCACAAGCAAATGCCCGCAGAGTCCATGGCCACGAAGGGTGGAGGTCTGACCTCGGGGCAGACTTTCGGACGCCTCGCCCAACCCGTTTCAACAATGTTCGCCGGCCATCATCGCCGGCCGGGGGAATGCCATGCAGTCGGGTCTCTACGTCGCCCTGTCCTCGCAGATCGCGCTCGATCGCCGCATGAACACGATCGCGGACAATCTCGCCAACATGAACACGGTGGGCTTCCGCGCCACCCAGCTGAAATTCGACGATGTCGTCAAAAAGGCAGACGGCACACGCGTCGCCTATGTCAACGAAGGCCAGGAATATGTTTCCACCCGCAACGGCGGCCTGACGCAGACCAAGAATCCGCTCGACTTCGCCACCAAGGGCGACGTCTGGTTTTCCATCGAAACGCCATCGGGCACCGCGATCACCCGCGACGGTCGCTTTTCCATGCTCGAAAGCGGCCAGCTGGTGACCCTCGAGGGTTACCCGGTTCTCGACGCCGGCGGCGGCCAGATCACGCTCGATCCGGCTGCCGGTCCGCCGGAACTGTCGCAGGATGGCACGCTGCACCAGAATGGCAAGCCCGTCGCGTCTCTCGGACTCTTCGAGGCGGATGTCGGCCCGAACTTCATTCGTGCCGGCAACAGTGCGATCATTCCGGCACAGCAGCCGCAGCCGGTCGTCGACCGTGCCGGTGCCGGCGTGGTCCAGGGCTTTCTCGAGCAGGCCAACGTCAATCCGATCGAGCAGATGACGCAGATGATCACCGTCTCGCGCGCCTTCGAGAACGTCACCCAGCTGATGCGCGACAGCGAGAGCAGCATGTCGGACGCGATCAAGACGCTCGGCGGCGCAGGCTGAGGTGGGCTGATACGTGCTGGATTTTCAGGACAGCGAGGGCATCAGCCCCAGAGTGGCTGCCGCGGCGAAGGTCTTCGGCCGCTTCAGCCACCCCGAAATGCTGGTCGCGCATGGCGGCCGGGTCAAGACGATCGCCGCCGGACACTACACCGTCACCGGCCTGTCGCACCATCTGCGGCTGGGCGAGTTCGTGGCGCACCAGACACGCACCGACGTCCATCTCGGGGAGGTTGTGCGGGTCGAGCCCGATGTCGCCTATGTCTGCCCGATCGAACCGGGCGAGCCGATCGGCATCGGCGACCTGATCCTCCGGCGCGGCGCCTTCCGGCTGTCGCCGTCCGATGCCTGGTGCGGCCGCACCATCAATTCGCTCGGCGAGCCGATCGACGGCCTCGGCCCGCTGGAAAACGGCGTCCATCGACGGGCGATCTCCAACACCGCGCCGCCTTCCATGACCCGCCAGCGCATCACCCAGGGCTTCAAGACCGGCGTGCGCGCGATCGACATCTTCTCGCCGCTCTGCCTCGGCCAGCGTCTCGGCATCTTCGCCGGCTCCGGCGTGGGCAAGTCGACACTGCTTTCCATGCTGGCGCGTGCCGACGCCTTCGACAAGGTGGTCATCGCCCTTGTCGGCGAGCGCGGCCGCGAAGTGCGCGAATTCATCGAGGACACGCTCGGCGACAACCTCAAGAAGTCCGTCGCCGTCGTCGCGACGTCGGATGAGAGCCCGATGCTGCGCAAGATGGCGCCGCTTTCGGCCGTCACCATCGCCGAGCATTTCCGCGACCAGGGCGACAACGTGCTCCTGATCGTCGACAGCGTGACGCGTTTCGCGCATGCGATCCGCGAAGTCGCGACCGCCTCTGGCGAGCCCCCCATCGCCCGCGGCTTTCCGGCTTCCGTCTTCACGGAACTGCCGAAACTGCTCGAGCGGGCGGGTCCGGGGCCGGAGGGGACCGGCACCATCACCGCGATCATCTCCATCCTCGTCGACGGCGACAATCACAACGACCCCATCGCAGACTCCACCCGCGGCATTCTCGACGGCCACATCGTCATGGACCGGTCGCTCGCCGAGGAGGGGCGCTACCCGCCGATCAATCCGCTCGCTTCGGTGTCCCGTCTGGCACGCAAGGCCTGGACGCCCGACGAGGAGAAGCTCGTCGGCCGACTGAAATCCCTGGTCCATCGCTATGAGGAAACCAAGGACCTGCGCCTAATCGGCGGCTATCGGCCCGGCGCTGATCCCGACCTCGACATGGCGGTAAAGCAGGTGCCGATCATCTACGACATCCTGAAGCAGACCCCCGGCGAGAAGCCGGCCAAGGACAGCTTCGCCGACCTCGCAAATGCTCTCAAGGCCGCGGCGCAACAGCAGGCGTCGGGCGCAGTCATCAGGCAGAGATAAATGACCGACTTCGACGCAGACGAACCCGTCCCGCCGCCGACGCCGAAACGGCGCTTCTGGACCGCCGATCGCGTCATCGGCTGGTCGGGCGTTGGCATCGCCATGATGGCTGCCTTCTTTCCCTGGTACGTCTTCGTCAACGAGGACAAGTTCGGTCTCGAATATATCAGGCAGATGGTATCGGGCGATCCCGCCATCCCCGCGCGCAAGGACGCCCTCGACGCCGCGAGCGAAGGAATCCCGGGCCGCGACCTCAAGGCCGAACTGCCGCCCGCCGACAAGATCGTCACCGGAACGGTGGCCGCCCCGGACGAGTCCCAGAGCGACGGCGAGGAGCCGCAGACCCAGCCGCTGCCGGCTGCACCGCGCGAGTTCCGCCTGCTGAAGGTGATCAAGGGCCAGGCCATGATCGAGGATTCGACCGGCATCTTCGTCGTGCGCCAGGGCGATATCCTTCCCGACCAGAGCAAGGTCTCCGACCTCGAGGAACAGGACGGCAAGTGGGTTCTGATCACAGACGCCGGCAAGACTTACGTCGCTGCCGAGAAATAATTTAAATAACTGAAAATATTATGTTATCCGGAGTGTTAACGAAGTCTTAATCTCTGCAAGTCCCGCGCAAGATTGTCGCCTTAGGTTGAGGACAGTCATGACGACGGAGACAGTGATGGAATCAATCCAGCTTTTCAGTTTGGCGTCCCGGCAGGCCGAGTGGCTGTCAGTCCGGCAGAGCGTCGTATCCGGCAACATCGCCAACGCCAACACGCCGGGCTTTCGCGCAAAGGACGTGTCAGCCTTCGACGCCGTGCTGCAGAACACGCAGCTTCCCATGCGCGCGACCAACCCGATGCACTTCACCGACTCCCCGAGCGAGAGCTACGTGGTCGAGAAGGAAGTGGACGAGGGCAGCGCGACCCAACTTTCCGGCAACTCGGTCGATATTTCCGAGGAGCTGATGAAACAGGGCTCGATCAAGCGTGACTACGATCTCAACGCCGCGATCGTGAAGGCCTTCAACAAGATGATACTGATGACCGTGAGAAAGGGCTGATAGATGGATCCCTTGGTCGCTTCCCTCAAGATATCCGCGTCCGGCCTCGAGGCCCAGTCCTCGCGCCTGCGGGTCGTGTCCGAAAACCTCGCCAATGCGCGATCGACCGGCGATACGCCCGGCGCCGATCCCTACCGGCGCAAGACGGTGTCCTTCGCCCAGGAGCTCGATCGGGCCTCCGGCGTCAACACCGTCGAGATCAAGAAGATAGGTGTCGACAAGTCCGACTTCCGGACGGAATACGACCCCGGCAATCCCGCCGCAGATTCAAACGGCGTGGTGAAGTATCCGAACGTCAACATCCTGGTCGAAATGGCCGACATGCGCGAGGCAAACCGGTCCTACGAGGCCAATCTGCAGTCGATCCGCCAGGCACGCGACCTCATCAACTCCACCATCGATCTCCTGAGGTCGTCGTCATGATCGTCGATCCTGTCAGCTCGCTCAGCTCCGCGCTCGCCACGGCGACCCGCAATGCCAACGAGACCGAGGCGGCGGCCGCCCTCCCGGAGACCAACCCCACTGGTCCGTCCTTCGCCGATTTCGTCAATTCCGTTGGCACGAATTTTGCTGACACGATGAAGACGGCGGAGACCAAGTCCATGGACGGCATGCTCGGCAAGGCCACGACCCGCGAGGTTGTGGAGGCCGTCATGAGCGCCGACCAGACCCTGCAGACCGCCATGGCGTTCCGCGACAAGATCGTATCGGCCTATCTCGAAATCGTGAAAATGCCCATCTGAGGATAAGTCATGAGAGCCCTCGCCATCGCAGCCACCGGCATGAATGCGCAACAGACCAATCTCGAGGTCATTGCCAACAACATCGCCAACATCAACACAACAGGCTACAAGCGAGCCAAGGCGGAGTTCTCCGATCTCATCTACCAGTCCGACCGGGCGGCCGGCGTGCCCAATGTGGCGAACCAGCAGACCGTGCCCGAGGGCATCAATATCGGCCTCGGGGTCAAGACCTCGGCCGTCCGCAACCTCCATACGGAGGGCGATCTGGTGGCGACCGGCAACAAATACGACCTCGCCATCATCGGCCGCGGCTTCTTCCAGGTGGAGGCGCCCGACGGCAGCACCGTCTACACGAGGGACGGCGCGTTCAACACCAACGAGAATGGCGAGCTGGTCACCATCAACGGCGCCCGGGTGATCCCCAACATCACGGTGCCCGTCGACGCGACGGAGGTCACGGTCAACCGTTCAGGCCAGGTCTTCGTGCAGATCGGCAATGCCACGAGCCTCACCCAGATCGGCCAGCTGCAGACGGCGAACTTCGTCAACGAGGCCGGTCTCAAGGAACTCGGCGACAACCTGTTCCAGGAAACCGTCGCCTCCGGATCGCCGGTCATCGGCGCTCCTGACGACCCGTCCTTCGGCTATATCCAGCAGGGCTATCTCGAAGGTTCGAACGTCGATCCGGTCAAGGAAATCACCGAACTCATCTCCGCCCAGCGCGCCTATGAGATGAACTCCAAGGTCATCACCACCGCCGACGAAATGGCGGCGACGGTCAGCAAGAACATGAGATAGTGAAAGGCAGGCGGACATGACGTTTGGCCCGGCATTCTTCCCATGGCTGAGGCGCGCGGCGCGCGCCGCCCTTCTTCCGGCACTGTTGGCGGCGCCGGCCGCGTTCGCCGACAACCTCGGCTTCGCGGTCGTTCCCACCCAGATCATCTATCCGGGTGAATTGATCGACGCCAAGCGGCTGCAGACCGTCGAGGTTACCAACAAGAACCTCGCCAAGGGCTATGCACAGGAAGTCTCGCAGGTGCAGGGTCTCGTCACGACCCGCACGCTTCTTCCCGGGCGGACGATCATGGTTGCCGGGCTCCGCCCGCCCTACACGATCAAGCGCGGCGACAAGATCCTGCTCGTCTTTGACAATGGCGGCCTGCGCATCACGGCGTCTGGCACGCCGCTCGCCGACGCGGCCATAGGCGAGCTCATTCAGGTCCGCAACACCGATACCGGCGTGATCGTCTCCGGCACGGTGATGCAGGACCGGTCCGTCCTGGTGGTGCAGAAATGAGAAAGTTCGTTGCGTTTCTGGTCGCGCTCGCTCTGTCTGGCATACTGCCCGCAGAGCCCGCCCATGCGGCGGCGGTCGCCCGGATCAAGGACATCGCCTCGCTGCAGGCGGGCCGCGAGAACCAGCTGATCGGCTACGGCCTCGTGGTCGGCCTCCAGGGCACAGGCGACAGTCTCAGGGCCTCGCCCTTCACCGAGCAGTCGCTGCGCGCCATGCTGCAGAATCTCGGCATTTCGACCCAGGGCGGCGAGAACCGGTCGAAGAACATCGCCGCCGTCATGGTCACCGCCAACCTGCCGCCCTTTGCGAGCCCCGGCTCGCGCATGGATGTGAGCGTGAGTTCGCTCGGCGACGCCACCTCGTTGCGCGGCGGCACGCTCGTCATGACCTCTCTCACCGGCGCCGACGGCCAGATCTACGCCGTTGCCCAGGGCGCGCTGATCGTCTCCGGCTTCTCCGCCACGGGCGACGCCGCCAAGCTCACTCAGGGTGTCACCACGGCCGGTCGCGTGCCGAACGGTGCCATCATCGAGCGGCCCCTGCCGTCGCGCTTCAAGGACTCGGTCAATCTCGTCCTGCAGCTTCGCAATCCGGACTTTTCGACGGCGATCCGAATGCAGGACACGATCAACGCCTTCGCCACCGCCACCTATGGCGGCCAGATCGCCACCGTCAACGACAACCAGGAAGTCGTGGTCGAAAAGCCGCGCAATGCTGATCTTGCCCGGTTGATGGCCGAGATCGAGAACCTGACCGTCGAGGCGGATTCGCCGGCCCGCGTCGTGATCAACGAGCGTACCGGTACGATCATCATCGGCGCCGACGTCCGGATTTCGCAGGTCGCGGTCTCCTATGGCACGCTCACCGTTCAGGTCACCGAGAACCCGACGGTGGTCCAGCCGCTGCCCTTCTCCGACGGCGTCACAGCCGTCCAGCCGCAGACCGACATCGTCGCCAACCAAGCCGGCAGCAAGGTCGCGGTGCTGTCAGGCCCCAACCTCAAGACCCTCGTGTCTGGTCTCAACAGCATCGGCGTGAAGCCCGATGGCGTGATCGCCATCCTCCAGGGCATCAAGTCGGCCGGTGCCCTTCATGCGGAGCTGGTCCTGCAATGACGACGTTCGCGCGCATCCTTCGCCTGACCCTCGTCCCTGTCCTTTTGGTCGGAATCGGGACCCTCTCCGGCGCGCTTGCCGAAGAAGATCCGGCCGTGCCGAAGCCGGCGCCGAAGACCGCGCGCGAGGAGATCAAGGCGTTTTGCGCCAACATCGCCGATTCCGCCCGCGACCAGCGCTACCTCCTGCAGAAGGAGGAGCTCGTGAAGCTCCAGAGCCAGGTCGATGAGCGCATTGCGTTGCTGGAGAAGAAGAAGGCCGACTACGAGAGCTGGCTCAAGCAGCGCAACGAGTTCCTGCAGAAGGCCGAGGACGATCTCGTCGCCATCTACAAGGGCATGAAGCCGGATGCGGCTGCCAGCCAATTGAACCTCATCAATCCGGTTCTCGCCTCGGCAATCATCATGAAGCTCTCGCCGCGGCAATCGAGCCTGATCCTAACCGAGATGACGCCTGAAAAGGCGGCAGCGCTTACCGAAATCATTTCTGCGGCGGGCAGCCGCAACGTGCAGAGGAACCCGTCATGATGTTCAAGTACGCGGCGCCCATGGCGGCCGTCGCTTTCCTTGCGGGTTGCTCCGGCCAGGCGATAAAGGATCTCAACCGGGCGCCGGCGATGAGCCCGATCGGCTCCGGTCTCAACCTGACCAAGACCAACGAAATGTCGCTCTATCCCAAGGAGCCGCAGCAGGTGGCGACCGGCTATTCGCTGTGGAGCGATTCCAAGTCGGCCCTGTTCAAGGACGCCCGTGCGCTCAAGGTCGGCGACATCCTCACCGTCAAGATCAACATCGACGACAAGGCGACCTTCGACAACACCACCGACCGCAAGCGCGAGACGGCGTGGAGCAAGAAGTTCAACCTGTTCGGCACCGACACCCATACCGACCAGTCGCTCGATGCCACGATCTCCAACTCCTCGAGTTCCAGCGCCAAGGGCGACGGGTCGATCGAGCGCAAGGAACAGCTCGACCTGCAGATCGCGGTTGTCGTGACCGGCGTTCTCGACAACGGCAACCTGCTGATTTCAGGCTCGCAGGAGGTCCGCGTCAACCAGGAACTCCGTGTGCTCAATCTCGCCGGTATCGCCCGTCCGCAGGATGTCGATGCCGACAACAAGATCTCTTACGAAAAGATCGCCGAAGCCCGCATCTCCTATGGCGGCCGCGGCCGCCTGTCCGAAATCCAGAACGCGCCGGTCGGCCAGCAGGTCCTCGACGTCTTCTCGCCCTTCTAGGCCGGAGCGCTCCGATGCTCGACGAAACCCAGGCCGAAGCGCCTCCCAAGAAGAAGTCGGGGCTGATCGTGACGATCGGCGCCGTGGCCGCTGTCACGGTCATCGGCGGCGGCGGCGGCTGGTTCGTCGGCAATATGCTCGCGCCGCAGGTGGAACCGCCCAAGGTCGAAAAGAAGGCCGAGGACAAGGCCGCCGAAGGCGGAGGCGATAAGAAGGAAGAGGGTCTGCCGAAAATCGCCACCGAGGCGAACGGCGTGGTGCAGCTCGAGCCGATCACCACCAATCTCGCCTTTCCGACCGACCGCTGGGTGCGGCTCGAAGTGGCGCTGCTCTTCAAGGACAAGCCCGACGTCAAGCTTGCCGAGGCGATCCATCAGGACATCGCCGTCTATCTCCGCACCGTGTCGCTGCAGCAGATCGAAGGCCCGCGTGGCTTCCAGTACCTCAAGGAGGATCTGGAGGAGCGCGCCGACATGCTCTCCGAAGGCAAGGTGCAGCACATCATGTTCCGGACCTTTCTGATCCAATGAAGACGCGCACCGCTCTTACCGCGCTCGTGGCGCTCCTGATCCTGCTCGCGCCCGGCATGGCCGGCGAGACGCTCGCCCAGACCACGACACCCGACATCCTGAACACGCCGATCAACGGCTCGGTCGCCAGCTGGCTCATCCGCACTTTCGGGCTCCTGACGATCCTGTCGATCGCCCCCGGCATCCTGGTGATGGTCACCAGCTTCCCGCGCTTCATCATCGCCTTTTCGATCCTGCGCTCGGGCATGGGGCTGGCGACGACACCGTCCAACATGATCCTGACCAGCCTCGCGCTGTTCATGACCTTCTTCGTCATGGCTCCCACGCTCGACCGGGCCTGGCGTGAAGGCGCCCAGCCGCTCCTCGCCGAGCAGATCACGGAAGCCGAGGCGCTCCAGCGGGTGTCCGTGCCATTCCGGGAATTTATGGTCGCCAACACGCGCGACAAGGATCTTGCTCTCTTCGCCGATATCGCCGCCGAGCGGGGTCAGCCCTCTACAACCAATGGTCAGGTCGACCTCCGGGTTCTGGTGCCGGCCTTCATGATTTCGGAGATCCGCCGCGGCTTCGAAATCGGCTTCCTGATCGTGCTGCCCTTCCTCGTCATCGACCTCGTCGTGGCCACGATCACCATGGCAATGGGCATGATGATGCTGCCGCCGACCTCGATTTCGCTGCCCTTCAAGATCCTTTTCTTCGTGCTCATAGACGGCTGGAACCTGCTGGTCGGCAGCCTTGTCAGATCCTTCTCGTGAAGTGAATCAACTGCTTGATTTTTTAACGTTAATCGAAAGTGGAACAGGGATTCATCCTTCGTTTCCTATGTTCCTCGCTGTCCGGCGAAATTAAGAGTAACGCAAGCATTGGAACCAATACTCGCCCTCAAGTGACGGACACGGCCACGTGAAGAAAAAGGCCGTTTGGCATGATGCCGAACTGTCATTACCGGTAGGATTATAGCCCGGTATGTCCCTCAACTGTAACGCGTAATAAGGGACGAACCCAATGACTTCGATTATGACGAACTCGTCGGCGATGGCCGCGCTGAACACCCTGCGCTCCATCAACGCCGACATGGAAAAGACGCAGAGCAATATCTCGACCGGTTATCGCGTTGCAGACGCTTCCGACAACGCCGCCTACTGGTCGATTGCCACCACGATGCGCTCTGACAACAAGGCGCTCTCGACCGTTCAGGACGCGCTCGGCTTCGCCGCCGCCAAGACCGACACCGCTTACACCGGTCTCAACTCGGCCATCGACGTCGTCACCGAGATCAAGGCCAAGCTTGTGGCCGCCCGCGAACCGGGTGTCGACAAGACCAAGATCAATTCGGAACTGACCGAACTCAAGAACCAGCTCGTCTCGATCTCCGAGTCGGCCTCGTTCTCGGGCCAGAACTGGCTCTACAACGACGACTCGACGGCCAACGGTTCGGTCGAGATGGTCGGTTCGTTCAACCGTGCCTCCGACAACACCGTCTCCGTCGGCGTGCTGACCTTCGACACCTCCACCTCGACGCTGGTCGACACGAATGACGCCTCGAACGGTCTGCTGACCGGCGACATCACCGTGACGCAGCCCTCGGGCACCGGCACGACCTCGGCCACCTACTACCTGGTCGACGCCAACTCCACGACCGCCGCGTCCGGCACGGAAATCGCGCTCTCCTCGACCACGTCCGACGACGATCTCGACGGCATGATCTCCGCGGTCGACTCGATGCTCGAATCGATGACGGACGCTGCCGCGACCCTCGGTGCCGCCAACAGCCGCATCGAGATGCAGGACGCCTTCGTGGCCGACCTGATGGACGTGATCGACAAGGGCGTCGGCCGCCTCGTCGATGCCGACATGAACGAGGAATCGACGAAGCTCAAGGCGCTGCAGACCCAGCAGCAGCTCGGCATCCAGGCGCTGTCGATCGCCAACTCCAACTCCGAGAACGTGCTGCAGCTCTTCCGCTAAGCAGGGCCCCAGACACAGGAAAGGGCCGACCGGTCACCCGGTCGGCCCTTTTCGTATGCGGCAAAACATGGCTAACAAATGCTTTTTGTCGCCGACGCGGCTTCAGCTTTCCTTAACCATAACCATGTTTAGTGATGCACATAGAAACGTCGGGCTACCAACTTATCGTGGCTAGCTGGCATGAAGCTGTCCGTCGTTACCGGTCCAAAGCATCCCGGAATGTCCCTTCAAATCGACCCGTTAAACAAGGGGCAGTACGAACATGACGAGTATCATTACCAACTCCGCCGCGATGGCGGCTCTGAACACGCTGCGCTCGATCAATTCCGACATGGAAGAGACCCAGAGCCACGTTTCCTCCGGCTATCGCGTCGAGACGGCATCGGACAACGCCGCCTACTGGTCGATCGCCACCACGATGCGGTCCGATAACAAGGCGCTGTCGACCGTCCAGGACGCGCTCGCCTTCGGTGCCGCCAAGACTGACACCGCCTATACCGGCCTGAATTCGGCAATCGACGTCGTCACCGAGATCAAGGCCAAGCTGGTTGCCGCCCGCGAACCGGGCGTCGACAAGCTCAAGATCAACTCCGAACTGACCGAGCTCAAGAACCAGCTCGTCTCGATCTCCGAGTCGGCCTCGTTCTCGGGCCAGAACTGGCTCTACAACGACGACTCCTCCCTCAACGGCTCCGTTGAGATGGTTGGTTCGTTCAATCGCGCCTCCGACAACACCGTGTCGGTCGGCATCTTGACCTTCGACACCGCGACCTCGACGCTCGTCGACACCTTCGACGCCGGCAATGGCCTGCTGACCGGCGACGTTTCCGTCACTGTGCCGAACGGCACCGGCACGACCTCGGCGACCTACTTCCTGGTCAACGCCGGCTCGACGACCGGCGCCTCCGGCACCGAAATCGCGCTTTCGGCCTCCACGACCAGCACCGACATCGACGGCATGATCTCCGCCGTGGAATCCATGCTGTCCTCGATGACCGATGCCGCAGCGACGATCGGCTCGACCAACATGCGCATCGAGCTGCAGGACGCCTTCGTGGCCGACCTGATGGACGTGATCGACAAGGGCGTCGGCCGTCTCGTCGATGCCGACATGAACGAGGAATCGACCAAGCTCAAGGCACTGCAGACCCAGCAGCAGCTCGGCATCCAGGCGCTCTCGATCGCCAACTCCAACTCCGAAAACGTGCTGCAGCTCTTCAAGTAAGTTCT
>JAESFG010000258.1_pt1 | contig 120483 bp, 94 predicted proteins | sample 9269371 | NCBI WGS metagenome assembly JAESFG01 (sample SAMN14506227, study PRJNA617093) | algae metagenome | isolation source: Aetokthonos hydrillicola CCALA 1050 (B3-Florida) and co-occurring... | place: USA: South Carolina | collected 2013-01-01
CTGCTTAGTTTCGGCTAATTTCTTGATCCTGCCGCTTGACTCAGCTTCAAATTTGAAGTTGAGTCCCTCTGTCCTGCCCTTGCTTGTTAACTGCTGGTCGAAACCGGATTAGTCCAAACTCCAGTTGGTAAATCTTTGGGTCTACAATTGCTATCTCCTTACAACTTGGAAAACAAGATATTTAACCCTTCGGTCATCGTGGGATGAGTCAAAATACCATCGCGCAGAACGGTGTAGGGCATCTGAGCTTGCATCACCATCTGCACTGTTGAAATCACTTCACCTGCTTCATGACACAGCAAGGAACACCCTAGAATACGACCTGTACCTGTATCCACGATCGCCTTGAGAAGTCCATCAGTTTGACCGAGTGTTTTCGCTCTTGGAACGGCTGACGCATCCACCTTCGCCACGCGAATAGCATATCCTTGTTGCTGCGCTTCAGTTTCAGTCAAACCCACATGAGCCAGTTCTGGATCGATGAACAGACAGGATGGAACCAATCGATCCCCTGTACTACGGTTGCCCCCATCAATTAAATTAGCTTTGATAATGCGATAATCATCGAGCGATATATGAGTGTATTGCGGGCCGCCGTTGATGTCGCCTAACGCCCAAATCCCCGGAATGTTCGTTTCTAAGCGATCATTGACTTGAATATATCCGCGTGTATCGGTTGCCACACCAGCAGCAGCTAAATTTAAGCTATCGGTATTGGGCGCACGACCAACAGCGACGAGCAAATGCGACCCTTGGAGGGTGATTTCATGATCGGCAACTTGGATTTGAAGGAGGGTTTTATTACCAGTGCGATTCTCCAAAGGAGACGCTTCGCGAACAACCCTCAGCACCTTTGCCTTCAGCAAGAATTCAATACCATCTTGTTCCAGTAATTTTTGAACTGCGATCGCTATATCTAGATCTTGCTGTGACAGAATTTGCTCACTTTGCCCAATAACAGTGACGCGACAGCCAAAGCGCCGGAACATCTGGGCAAACTCCAAACCAATATAGCCACTACCGAGAACAATCAGGTGTTCAGGCAAGTCTTCTAGCTCCATAATTGACTCACTCGTTAAAAACTTAACTTCCGTGAGTCCGGGGATGGATGGAATTAACGGTCGTGTGCCTGTATTAATAAATAACCGTTCGGCGGTAAGTAAGCGATTGTTCCCCTCAGTCGTCGTTACTGCGATCGTTTTGGGAGCAACAAACCTTGCTTCGCCAATGATCAAGTTGCTATCGAGAGCCGTTTCTAAATTGTGCAAGTTCATTTCACGCGCAGATTGCACAACTGATCGTTTTCGTTGGATCACCTCTGCTAAATTAACGGTGGGTGTGTTGCTTTGAACCCCATAAGCCGCACTGTTTCGCACTGTATTTGCTACATTGGCACTCGCTACCATAGTTTTAGTAGGAATGCAGGCAATATTAATGCACCCGCCACCAATCATATTTAAGCTGCGTTCAACAAGAGCGGTTTTACGTCCGTCAGCGACTAACGCCGGTGCAAGTGTTTTACCCGCTTTGCCGCCGCCGATAATAATGTCATCATAGTGTTGAGTGTCCACTTCCATATCCTTTGGGTTTGATCGCATCCTATTGCAGATATTTCTTCAATTGGGCAGCAGCTTGAACAAACAGAGAACGGGTTTCTGGCAACTCTGCTAAACCATTCAGTAGTCCAAAGTCATGAATCATACCGTTGTACTGGACAGTTGTTACCTGCACCCCAGCTTCATCGAGCTTGCGTCCATAGGCTGTGCCCTCGTCATGCAAGATATCGCTTTCTGCAACCACAATTAACGCCGGAGGCAAGCCTTTGAGTTGCTCAATCGTCGCCTGTAGCGGAGAAGCATAGATGTCTTTGCGCTTTTCTGGGTCAGCGATGTACATATCATACATCCACTTCATCGCTGGTGCAGTCAGAAAACGCTGATCGCCAAATTGGTGATAAGAATTCGTTTCAAAATCAGCATCTACAATAGGCCACATCAGGATTTGCAGCTTGATGTGTGGCCCTCCTTTTTCTTTCGCCTTCAAAGCAGTGACAGTTGTCATGTTACCGCCGACACTGTTGCCAACGACTGCCAAATTCTTGCCATCCACGCCAATCTCGTCGCCATGCTCGGCAACCCATTTAGTTGCAGCATAAATCTCATTGATTGCCTGTGGGTACTGAGCATCTGGTGTGCGAGTATAGTTGACAAAGACACCTGCAAACCCTGACAGCACAACCAGATCGCGAACCATGCGCTTGTGTGTTGGGTAATCACCCAGCACCCAACCACCACCATGAATAAAGATGAAAACAGGCAATGTGCCTTTGATTCCTTCAGGTCGTACAATATTAAGGGTAATTGAATAACCCTCAGCAGTAATCTTCTTTTGAGACTCTTCAATGCCTGAAAGGTCTACTGAAACAGAAGCCTGTGCATCCACAAGAACTTGACGTGCTTCGAGTGGAGCGAGTTTCTCCAGCGCCACACCCCCTGAATTCAGCACTTTCAAAAATTCCTTCGTTCCTTTGGAAAGACGTGGATCATCCGCAACTTCCAGAATTTTTGCTGCTTGCGAGTTTTCTTGAGCAACCATGACATTCTCCTTTAATAAATTGTAAACAACCTGTTGAGATGTTAAGTTAGAAGATATCTAAACCATCGATCGATACTGTGCGATAAGTGGTCATGCCTTTACTCTTTTCAATTCAAATCGTTCAACAGAATCAGAAATAGTTTATCTTTTTTCTGAAAGCTTCTTGTCACTCTTTAGGAAGAGACCAGAGTTTGATGGTTTTGTCGGTACTGCTGCTGGCTATCATGTTTCCATGCGGTCTGAAAACTACTGACCGCACGCCTCGCTCATGCCCTATCAAATTCTCCAAGAGTTTGCCTTCAGGCAACCCCCATAACTTGATAGTGTTATCATTGCTACCACTAGCTAATCTCTTGCCATCGGGACTGAAAGCCACTGACCACACAACTCCTGAATGTCCAATTAGGGAGTGCAACAATTTACCAGTGGGCATTTGCCAGAGTTTGACTGTCCTATCAGCGCTGCCACTCGCGATCTGCCGTCCATCAGGGCTAAAAGTCACTGAGCGCAAGGCTTGTGAATGAGCATTTAGGGTTTTTAGAACACCACCATCCATGAGCCGCCAAATTTTGAGTGTACCACCCTCATTGCCACTAGCTAAGGTCTGCCCATCCGGACTAAAAGCAACAGTTCTTACCCACTTTCCATCCGATAACTGATGAACTTGTACGCCAGTTTGCACGTTCCAGATGCGGATGGTTGTGTCAGCACTACCGCTGGCTAACCACTTTCCGTTGGGGCTGATGGCAACGGCTTCTACATCGTCTGTATGACCATCTAGGGTACGAAGCAGTTGCCCTGTCTCTAAATTCCAGAGTTTAATACGCTTATCCCAACTGCCACTAGCGAGCAGCTTGCTATCTGGACTGATGGCAAGGCTTACCACTGCATCGCCGTGTCCTTCTAAAGTATAGAGTAAGGTGTTACTAAGCAGATCCCAAATTTTAATTTTTTTATCGTAACTGCCACTGGCGAGGAAGCGCCCATCAGGGCTGATTGCGATCGCATAAACCCAAGTTGAATTTCCTTGGAGAGAACGTAAGGGTTGAATGGTTGCAACAGAGGTAGTAGCAACACTAGCGTTTCGCAAGGAAGACAATAGGCTAGCACAACTGCTACTACCAACCAAGATCGTTAAGGTGCTGATTGCCAATGCTGCTGAAGATTTCCAGGTGATTTGTTTCGATCTCATAACAGGACATTCCTTGTGCGAGTGGCGGAATAATCTAACTTGCACCCACTGCGTTACAGTGTCGCAGACTAGCGGTACTATGGAGTGATTTTTCCTGGAATTTGAGATGAGAACGCTTTTCCTTTCACTTTTTGTTATTTATTCCGATGTTGAATCCAGCGTCGTATCAGAAATAAAACGGTTGTCGTGACAATCCCCACTAGCCCAATCGGGGTTAAATAGCTCCAATGCTCTAACATTTTGTCCCAAACGTGCCAAGTGAGCAAGAACATAGCTAAGTAAGTTAGGGTATGTAATCGCTTCCAATTTTTTTTCAGTCTTTTGACACTCCAGTCATTAGAAGTAATTGCTAATAGAGTAAAAATTATGAAGGTAGATATACCTTGAATATAAATCCAATAGGTATTCGGATCTAAAAAATCAAGGTCTCTCTTTTTCACTAAGAGGAAAGCGTGAAACAAAGCCAAGCAGAAAGCCAGAATACCGATAATTCGTCGATATTTTAACAGCCATTTCGGAAGTTTTGCTTGTTTAGTTTTAGGAAAAATGATTTTGAGATTCGCGGGCATTAAGGTGAGAATATAAGCTCCTAAAGCTAGAAATCCTAGGCTGTTTTCTAACGGTGCTGTATCGATTGCTGCCATGACCAATCTTCCTTAATTCCTTAATTTTTCAATAAAAGCCCTTACAAAGGTAGGTATTTTTTATTTGGTCATTTTTTGACGATTCCAGCTGATCTTTACTACATCAGTCCTCTGTGTTCATACTGTTTTTTTGGTGAAGGTATTGTTATTCAGAAGTTTATACCTAAGCATGAGCCATGCTGGGGTAATGGATCGTTTTTACCGATCAGGTGAGAACGGATTGCAGTCGTGATGTGAGAAATTGGTCGATATAGTTTGCAATCTCATCCCCATCTTCTTCCAGGGCAAAATGTCCGGTATCGAGTAGATGAAACTCAACGTCTTTCAAGTCACGCTGGTAGGGATAAGCACCGTCAGCAGGAAAGATGTAGTCGTTCTTGCCCCAAACAATCAGGGTAGGGGGTTGATAGGAGCGAAAATACTCCTGCCATTGGGGATAGAGCGGTGGATTTGTACCGTAGCTATACAGCAGTGCCAGTTGAATCTCACTGTTACCGGGGCGATCAAGGAAATGTTGATCGATAGTCCAGGTATCAGGGCTGATCGCTTCTAGATTGCGAACACCATTAGTATATTGCCACTTGGTTGCTTCTATAGTGACAAGATATGTGAGCTTTTCAGCATTCTCAGGCGATCGCTCTTGCCAGTATGCTTTAATCGGCTCCCAGAATTCGCGCAAACCTTCCTCGTAAGCATTGCCATTTTGAACAATCAGGGATTGTACGCGCTCTGGATATTTAGCGGCAATCCGATAGCCTATCGGCGCACCGTAATCCATCACATAAAGGCTGTACTTTTTGAGAGCGATCGCAGCAATGAATTTCTCTACAATCTCAGCCAAGCGATCAAACTTGAACCCCTCTCCGACTATCGCGGTACGGAGATTCTGGTAAAACATTACCCCTCAACTTTTAACCCTACTGGTTTATCTGGTTGAGTAGTTTCCACCTTGTTAGAGATCCGTTCTAGGGGAGAATGAGTCTTCCCACGTTCAGACGCGCTTACTTGATTCACGGATTGTTTGAAACGCTCCCAAGCCTCTAACAGGATCGGTTCCATTCCCGAATACTGACAAGCAGCATCCTGCAATGAGAGCGTCTGATCCTCATTAATGTATCTAGCCAGATAAGCGCTAAACAAATCCCGATGCATGGTAACACCCGTTACATCATGGTGAACCCGTTCAGATAGTGACTTTTTAACACGAGTGCCGTCTAAATGGGTTTGGGATAACGCTGTTTTCTGGGTAGAAAACTTAACGAATTGTCCACCAGCATTCTCAGCTTTGCGAGCCAATTCAGATTGTACAAAACCTGGAGACTTGGCAGAAATAGCTTTACCGTAACGTCTCTGCCATCCTTTAACCGATACATTCTCGGTTTTTATGTTTTTACCATGTCGCAAAATTTCATTAACTACTTTGCGATTTTGAGATTTAGCGTAGGCTGTTTTCTTGCGTTCTAATTCGCGTTTTTTGTTGGCGAGCTTGCGATAATTAGCAGACTTCTTCCATTGACGTTTACCTTTTTTGACCTTACCTTTTTTGGTGATGGTTTTACGACCACGCTTGCCCTCAAAGTCAGGATGGTAATTATCAGGATTGTTAACCCGTTGAGAACGTTGCATTTTGCGTTGAATTGCGCTAATTTCACGCTCCATCGTTGGTACACATTCAGCAAAAGGTAATAGTCCAGCGTGGCTGTCTCCAACATAGGCAATGTTAGAAATATTCAAGTCAAGCCCTACAATCCCATCTGAAACATAATTCTTCGGTTTTTGGTAGGGTTGTCCTTCATTAATTAACTGAACATACCAGCGACGGTAACCGTTTATTTCTCTCCAGAGCAAGCGGACATACTTAATAGGAGAGTTTAACCCGTGCTGAATAACTGGGTTGTTTGGGTCAATGATTGGGTCTATTGTTAACCCAGTCCAAACTACTTGATTATTTTTCCAGCGTAAACCCTGCTTGTTTGTCTTACCTTCAACAGATTTAAAGCGTGTTGGTACTTTAAACCTGACTTTCTTAGCTTGCCCAAACATCACTTTCTCACTTGCTTTAAAAGCACGAGTAGCGATTTTCTGTTGAGTGTTAGAGTCAATCTTTTGGGCAATCCAACCAGATTTATTGCTGACTAATGTTGCATAAGACTGCAAATCATAATCAGAATATCTGTAAAGTTTTCTCGCTTCGCTGAATGCGTCACTCCGCTTCTTCTTCTCGTCCCTAGATATCTTTTTGGCTTGCTTGTAGGTATCGGAATTACGAACCAACTCCATTCTAATTGTTGCTTCGTTCAAACAAGCATTGTAAAGCTGTCTAGCTGCTTGAAATCTTGACAGCAGTTCCGATTCTTGAGAAGTGTCAACCTTTAACTGTATCTCTGTAATGAAGGATGGAGTTGTTTTCCGACCCACTTGACATCACCTCCTGTCTGTTTGTTAAACTATATTTAGTTTAGCTAGTGCTTCTAAAAATGTCAACAGGAAAAGGAATAAAAAGAACAAAAAATCGACCTGTTTTATATGAAGAGTTCAAAAAGTGTCGAGGGATTTATCTAACAGATACGGCTTGGAAATTAGCTCAAGAAAAAGCACATTCACTAGAAATAAGTGCAAGTGAATACATCGAACAATTAATAAGAGAACGTCACGGCAGTTAAAACGAGCCACTGCGTTGGGCGGCTTTGCCGACTTGAAGCATGTGGCGTTGCCCGTGTCTAAAACCGCCCCGATATAAATACCGCTCTTAGTGTCAATTCCTTTTATTCCTTGACACTCTCTCTTCTCCTAACGGAGACGCTACGCGAACGGGGCTACCAGACTTCCCGATCTATTTAGGTGTAATCAAATTCATTTACAGTTGGCATCGAACTGTTGCCGTAGCCAGGGTAGTCAGGAGCAACAAGATGGAATTTATCAGCGAGGGCAGGTATAATATTGCGGAACATATGAGAGGAAGTTGGAAAGCCGTGCAATAGCAGAATCGTCGGATTATTACGAGAACCAGCTTCACGGTAGAAGATATCTAAACCATCGATCAAAACTGTGCGATATGTAGTCATGGGATTACTCCTCGTAAGTGATCAAAGTGACATGATGGTGTTTTACGACAGGTTGATCTATCTCATATCCTGACGAAGGATCTGCTCCTGAAAGTAGTCCCGCCAGCTTTCGGGTAAAGCTTCAAGTTGAGCAGCACGATGCAGTAACTCTGGATTGTTTAGCTCGCGAACATAAAGCTGAATGATATTAGCGACAGTAATATTGTTGGGATCTCGACTCATCAACTCTAAAGTGTCTCCAGCGACCACTTCGCCCTCTTGCAAAACCCGAAAGTAAAATCCGGTGCGACGACTGGCGAGAAATCGTTTCACCATATCCGAGCGCCCAAAGCGAATCCCTAGTTTGTAGCAGGGTAAGCGCGGTTGAGTCACCATTAGTTCCACACTGCCAATTTTGAAGCGATCGCCGATATTAATTTCCTCTTCTTTAAATCCTGTAACTGTGAAATTTTCACCAAAGATTCCTGGCGTTAACTCTGTGTCAGGCAATTCATCTCGCCAGTAATCGTAATGCTCAAAGGGATATACATAAACTGCTTTGTCTAAACCACCATGAACGGTTAGATCAGCCTGTTGATCGCCATCTAAATTGAGTTCACGCACCATCACTCTCGAATTAACTGGCTCTTTGAAAATTCCAGTGCGGACGGGTTTTCCTTTCCAGGTTACTTCACGCGGCAGTCCAACATTAACAGAAATAAGCTTCATTCTTAACTTCTTTTGAACTTCAAATTTGTGCCATACCGCCATCAACAAACAACTCGATGCCATTCACAAAGCTGCTATCATCTGAAGCCAGAAAAACAACTGCTTTAGCAATCTCATCGGTTGTGCCGACTCGCCCTAATGGAATAGTAACAGCTTGGCTATCCACAAATTCCTGCATCTGCTCATCACTAAGTCCCAGGAGATTGTAGCCAGGAGTCGGAACCACACCAGGGCTAATGGCATTCACCCGAATCTTGCGCTCTTTAAGGTCGAGTACCCAATTCCGAGCAAACGATCGCACGGCGGCTTTGGTAGCACTGTAAACACTGAATGCTGGCGTACCTTTTATAGAAGTAATCGAAGCATTCAGGATAATAGAAGCGCCCTCTGGCAACAGTGGCAGTGCCTTTTGTACGGTGAACAGCAAACCTTTGACGTTTATATTGAATGTTTTGTCAAAGTGTTCCTCTGTGATTTCTCCTAGTGGGGCAATTTGTCCAACGCCAGCATTAGCGAAGATGATATCGAGGTGTCTTTGTTCTTGCTTAATGGTGGCAAACAGACGATCTAGGTCTGCGAGATTAGAAACATCACTCTGCACAGCCGTAACATTTTTACCAATGGCTTCTACGGCAGCATCCAGTTCGACTTGGCGACGACCTGTGATATAGACATAGGCACCTTCAGCAACAAACTGTTTGGCTGTGGCAAGACCGATACCACTGTTACCACCCGTGATCAGAGCAATTTTTCTTTCTAGTTTTTTCATCAAAATCCTTGGGTCTGAAACCCCGTCCTAAAAGGACGGCTTTACAATCAATTTAAAATGCATAGCCATACCCATCTTTTCGATGAATAGCTTTACAATATTTGTGGGAGATCCCTTCAATTAACCCGTTTTTGGTTGAAATATTGAAGCTGCCAGTTGCGCGAGTAGCAAGTCTACCAACATAAACACCTAGCTTCTTCCCTTTAGTGACAATGGCTTTAACGATGTCACCAGTCTGAAAACCAAAGTGAAATTTTTCCCTTGCACAATGGCGATTAGGGAACCCATATTTATTGGTTCTGCATGATTGGCGAGTGCCATGACCAGCAGATTTAATCAACAAAGGTTTAACACCCTTAATATTGAGAGTGGGAGTCGATTTACCAACACAAGCCGCATCAATCCAGTGTTGTTTTTCAAGGTTTTGGGTAGTCCGGTTGAACTTAGTTAGCCCACCGCTACCGGGGCAAGGGCTGTATTTTAACTTAGTGCCATTTCTTACATCTCCTTTGATTGATCTGCTTAAGAATGCTGCTTGAGACCTGCATGGACGAAAGGCTGGCAGGCTTACGACCGGCAATTCGTTCATCAAAAGCGTGAAGCTCACTGTTACTGCCAGGTCAAGCGAGCAGGCGCAAAGATTCATTCCAGAGCCGATCGGCATTGTCTGGGTTCAGGGCATAGGGGGCAACTCCGCTCATATAGCCGTTCCCGTTGGTGACGAGAGTGGCTTCATTGCAGTCCTCGAAATAGCGTCCGCCAACGCCCTTTAGTAGCGGAGATGTTGCTAACACAACGGAAGTTGCCGCACCCTGCGCTATTGTCTTCTGCCGCTCAGGTGGGGTTCTAAGACCGCCTGTATGACGCTGGAGGTTGGTTGCGATCGCCCCAGGCATCAGGGCATTAGCGGTAATGCCATCCTTGAACCAGCGCGCAGTAGCACCCACAGCAAAGAGCATACTTGCGGTCTTGGACTGTCCATACGCCAACCACGGATCATAAGGACGGAACATGAAGTGAATATCATCGAACACAATGGGCGACATCAGGTGCCCGCTAGAACTAACCGACACGATACGGGCAGCACCCTCTGCAGCGAGAGCGTCGTGTAGTCCAAGCGCTAGGGCAAAGTGTCCGAGATAGTTAGTGGCAAATTGCATCTCCCAGTCTTCGGGTGTGCGCTGTTCGGGCAGTGCCATTACCCCTGCATTATTAACGAGGATGTGCAGCGGCTCACGCCAGGCAGCAATGAACTTGGCAATTGAGTTGCGATCGCTTAAATCAAGCGGAGCAACATGAATATTCCGGTTCCCAGTAGTAGCCATAATGTCAGCCGCGACTTGCGCTCCAGCATCGGTATTACGCACAGCTAGTGTGACGATCGCTCCAGTTTGAGCCAGTGCCCGCGCCGTTTCTACGCCGATGCCCGATGCGGCTCCCGTAACGATCGCCCGCTTGCCGGAAAGATCAATTCCTTCTACAACCTCGGCGGCGGTGGAATGTCGTCCGAATGGTGTTGTAATCAGTGCCATTGTGTATTCCTTTACAGAGAGCGCCCGTTTCTAAATAGATGAATACGTCGGATTTTGGCCGTTAGATTTGCTGAGAACCGTTCGTGCTGTGCGACCTGCTTTAATTAAATCCGCTGCCTTCTCACCAATCATGATGGTGGGTGCGTTCGTATTTCCGGTCGTGATGGTGGGCATGATGGAGGCATCTACAACCCGTAACCCTTCTATTCCATGTACTCGTAGTTCAGGATCGACCACCGCCATTGGGTCAGTACCCATTTTACAGGTGCCAACTGGATGCCACAGTGTGTTGCAATTGTTGCGGATATAAGCAACGAGTGCTTCATCACTCTGAACCTCAGCACCCGGAGCAATTTCTGCACCACGAAACTCATCAAAGAAGTTGCTATGAAACAATTGGCGCATTAATTTAATTGCCTCAACCAGTTTCTTTACATCGGTTTCATTTTCCAGATAGTTCATCCGCAGCATCGGTGTGTCTCTAGGATCAGGCGTTCGCAAACCGACACTGCCAATATTTTGCAGATGGGTCAAAGCGACTGCACCCGTAAATCCGAATGTCGCTGGAGCATAGCCAGGGGGTAAGAGCTGAATGGAACCGAATAAAAACTGTAAATCGGGTGCAACCGCTGAATTCCACTTGCTATGCAAAAATAATCCAGCTTCCCCGATACTACTGGTGCTGGCAAAGTGTAAATCCTGATTTGCCTGGTATACCACAGCAGAGAAAATGTGGTCTTGCAGGTTTTGACCAACACCTGGCAGATCAACGACAACAGAAATCCCTAATGTTTGTAAGTGTGCAGCATCCCCAATGCCGGATAGCATCAGCAGTTTGGGTGAATCGAACGCGCCTGCACTTAAAATCACTTCCTGCTCAACCCTGACTTGGTGCAGCGTTCCCTCGTGCAGATATTCTACCCCAACAGTGCGGGTTTCCTCAAACAACAATCGAGTGACCAATGCCCCAGTCGTTATGGTCAAATTGCGACGCTGGAGAATGGGCACAAGGAACGCAGTAGCAGCACTATGTCGTTTACCCTCCTTAATGGTATGCTGAAAAAGTCCTGCTCCTTCCTGCTGCGCGCCGTTGAAATCAGGATTGTAGTCAAATCCCATTGCCACACATGCCTCTACAAATCGTTGAGAAGTTGCAGTAGGCGCAATGGGATTGGTCACGCTCAACTCCCCACCAACTCCGTGGTATACGGAGGCACCGCGTTGCTGGTGTTCAGATTTCTTGAAATAAGGCAAGACATCGTGGTAACTCCAACCGGGATTTCCCAACTCCTGCCAGTGGTCATAATCGTGATGATTGCCTCGGACATAGATCATGAAATTAATCGAACTGCTGCCTCCCAAGACTTTGCCACGGGAACAAAATATTTCGCGATTATTCAAGAAGGGTTCTGGTTGAGAGAAATAGCTCCAGTCCACCTCTGAGCCTAGTAAATTGACGCACTCCGCTGGTATGAAAATCTCTGGTTTCGTATCTGGGTTACCCGCTTCGAGGAGTAACACGGTTGTGTCACTGTCTTCGGTTAGACGATTGGCAACCACACAACCTGCCGACCCTGCACCAATTACAATGTAGTCATATTGCATCATGAAACTCTCCTTTGCTATCTGCAACGGATTGATGGAACGATCTATCTAGGTGTATCACCTCTAAGGGATATCTCCGGGCGCACCCAGAATTTCGTCGCCAATTTCGCTAGAGATGCGATTCAACAATTCCATGTCAGGTGCCTCATTCTGGTTTTGAGTCCCTGTTGCTTCAATTAGGCGAGCAAAGGAACTGGGCGAAGCAACGACTAACCCTCTAGCTGGCTGGTCACTAAGTGCAGCGACAACATGGGGTGTGCCTATCGGAATGAAGGCACTTTCACCTGCGCCTAGCACAACCTTATTCTTACCAACCCAGACAGTGAACTCTCCTTCCAACACATAAAGTTGTTCTGAATAGCGCGTATGGCGATGGGGTGGAGTCTTGGCACCAGGAGGGAAATAGCCCTCAATCAGGTCATATTTACCATCAGTTGTGGTGTGATCGGCGACGATGGTAAGGTAGTTATTAAGAAGCCAAAATGACTTTGATGCACCGTCAGCAAAAGCCCCATGAACGAGAACAAGCGCAGGTTTAGAGTTGGAGGCTTGAGGTAATTCCTTGGCGGTGGCTGATGTTGGATACATTAATATCCCAACGACAGCACTTAATGCAAGTAACCACAGTAACAATCTTTGAACTTTTTTCCATGTAAAAACTATCATTGCGATCGCCTCTGTATTCTTGCTAAATTGCTCAAATCTCTGGTTCTTCTTGTCCGTATAGAAGTTATGAAATACTTCCTGCTGAAATACTTGTTGGGATAAGCATCAAAAACCTTAATCATTTGCAGCAACAATGGCTGCCATTATCTGCTCAACAGTCCAGCGATCAAGATAGCGAATTCCATTAATAAACAAAACGGGCGCAGCCTCCACTCCACTTTGCAGTCCACCTTCGATATCCGCATTGATACGATCAACATACGTTCCCCTGGATAAATCCTGCAAAAATTGAGAAATATTAAGTCCTAAACGATTGGCGTACTCTACTAGATAGCCATTCTCTAACTCTTGTTGATGAATGAACAATATCTCATGCATTTGCCAAAACTTCCCTTGAGCCGCTGCGGCTTCTGCTGCTTCCGCTGCTCGTTGAGCATGCGGATGAATTTGTACCTGAGGAAAATGACGGAAGATGAAACCTAAATTCTTTTCTCCAAACGAAACGTTCAATTGCTGTCGAGCGACTTTAATCAATCGATAGACATTGGCACTTTGAAAACATTCATAATCTCCATACATGACGAATACTACAGCAGCATTCAGTACACCTTGGATATGATCGTGGGTTGAAGGCGAAAGCAATAGAGAACAATTATCGCGGTCGTAAGTCATGTTTCGGTTTGTATTAAGCAAACTTAAGCCTTTCAACCCAACTACGCTAACGTTGCTATGAATTCAATATAGACAATTAGCCCTCTGTTGTCGTCCACTCAAAGTTGACATTTTTGTACAATCGAGTGATGGACAAGTTTATCCATCTCGCAGTGGAAGGTTGTCTCCAACTAAAGTTGGAGACAAAAGCCAATCTAAAGGCGAGGGCGCATCTAGGGGTTGGGGGAGGGGAAAGTAGAATCAGGAAATAAGAGATCAAAGCGGCCATTGACCCAAGCAAGGCGTAAATGTGAATTCTAACTTCTGGCTACTCGTCATTCTGTTTGGTGTATGTTGCGAGCTGTAAAACCGAAGCGGCTTTCAACAAGTTCGAACCTCACGGGAGTACCAGCTTGTAGGGTACGGTATCCCTCTCCAGGAATGGCCGTGAAGTTGAAAAAGACATCTTCTTCACCATCATTTCTAGCAATCATCCCATTACCTGTTTTGAGATCGAACCAACGTACAACCCCCTCGGCTACAGCTTTTCCATTTGCTCCTAATGGTGGTGCACCATTGATCCATTCTTGTTGTGGGATGCGAATTTGTTTCACTTCAGGTCTATCATAAGCAACGCAATTGGTAATCTGCTCTTAGCTGCATCACAGCCCTTAAGTCTTGTCGCAGTTCTTCAACGGTAGGTCTACCAACAAAGAACCAGCCGTCGTAAATTTTGTATATGGTTAGGTCGGGATGTAGAATAAAGGTATAAGGTTGAGGACGATAAGCATATTCCCCTTCTGTAGTGTCCAAAATATTAATTCGTTCGATGAGTTCTAATTTCTCATCACATAAAAATACCCACTTAGCGCCTAGTCCCGCGCGGAAAGCAGCTTGAACTAAAGGCGGGTCTACGCTGACACTCACCAACTTACCGTAATTAACTGCGAGTTCTTTACTAACATTTGCTGGTGGTCTTCCCAAGAGAGTTTGGTTATAATAGTTATTAAAATTGACAGAAAAATGATTCAGCCTAAAAATGTATATCGTGGACACACAATAGAAAAAGTTGGTTATGGTAAAAGATCCGTATTTATGACAATAATCAACGAAAAAGAGTGGTCTGACATAACTCAATTAAAAGTAAAAGCAGCCATTGATGTTTGGATTGATCAAGGAATCGAGCCCCAGCAGGATAACTGAAGTAATCTCGACCAACTAGTCTCATCTAGCCTTTAAAAAAAATTTCATACAATGACCATAAGTACGCTCCCATCAAGCTTTCCAGCACTTGAAAATTTTACAATTTTTTTTAATGTACAGATTCTTTACATTAGTTTACAAAGCATCAGTACGATGTAAGGATTCAATTAACTCCTCAACTTCTTCTTCGTTGAGACATTGTTTCACTTGAGTGTTAAACCACTCGATCTCTTCCGGTTGTGTGTCCTTAACTTGATAGACCAATAATGTTCCTGCAACGCGGGCAAGAGTCAGAGGTGATGGACAAACGTGACTGAGTAAATCGCATGCATTCTGGTATGTTTTCTTGACTGATGCTTCGTCCATAGAAGAACCTAACTGAGTGGAAAGCTCTTTTAGGTTCTCCTGAATAGAGGAACCAAAGTCTGGATCTTCGACATCGAGATGGTTACTCATGAAACTTTATCAAATGCGGTAAGCACTTGTTTTTCTCACTGCCATCGTACTCTAACATCCACAGACTTTTCTTTCCACCTGCAGCAATAGAAATATAGTCATTTTTAAGTTAATTATACTCACCACTGTAACAAATTGCCTTTTTGAACCCACGTAGGGGCATTGTCGCGACACCCGCGCGATCGCCCTTTGGGAATGTGCAAATGTTAACTTTTGTAACTTATGCTGGCAAACATAGCGGGCTCTCTACTTTTTGTGATCGAGCCTTCCACCACTATAGTATGATAATTACTGGTACAATATTAGTTTCTAGTATCGAATTACAGTTACTTTCCATACCAAAGTTAAATAACCAAACATGAGTATCAGACCGATTACATACAGAATTTGGGTAGTATGTTGAACCTTGCTCCATATTTGCTGATAGGAAAGTTGATGATTTTGGATCATAAGGAAGGCTGGAGGACTAAATACGTAGGGTAGTAATCGACTCAATACTAGTCTCAGAAAAAAGTTGATGCTCCATAAATTCTTGCGGAGGGGATCTTGGTTATATTGCCAAGGGTAAGCAGTTTGAGCTAGATGTACCAAGGCTTTGACATCAGGTAATCGCAAGGATTCATATAGAGGCAGGGCAACTTTCATGTCATCATCACTTCTAGAAAGTGCATCATTCAGGACACATACATCTTCTAAGGCTGAGTTTACACCTTGTCCAATGTCTGGAGGAAAGCAATGAATGGCATCTCCTAAGAGTACAATTCCAATTACAGGAGATTTGTTGTCAACTTGTTTGCTGGTTTTTTCTAAATTCAATAAAAAGTGTAATCCCGAACAGTATTGAGGGATTGGAAAGTAACCACCTTCACTTTTAGCAAAGCGAGCGGCTTCCTCTGGGAAAACTATCTCACGTATGGGCAATTGTGGGAAAGCTTGCTCAAAAAAATCGTATATGCCCTCTTTCGTTTTTACCTTCCATATTTCATGATTTGGGTATCTAATGACATTGGCGCTACGGGGTTCATCTGAATTTTTAAGCGGCAATAAACCAAGGGAGACAGAACGCTTAGAACCAGTTAAAACTCCACGAATTGAATATGCCATATTACTTACGGCACGTTCATTATCATTCTTGTCAAGAATAAATTTTGGCGGTAAGGTTAAAACTTTATACTTAAGCCCTGAACTGGGTGAGGGAAAAAGCTTCATCTCAAATTTATCGGATGTAGATTTATCCCACTGTTTCAGAGTGTTTCTGACAACAGAGTAAAGACCATCACAACCTATCAAAAGATTAGGCTCGAATTTGATAGTATTGCTGTTCTCTTGTTGGGCAATGACTTCTATTTTATACTCTGAGCCATCGTGTATATTTATTTTGTTAATTTGAACACAATTTGATTTAAAAATTATATTAATGTAGTTTTGCCAATTCCGCTCAATTTCTTGATATAAGAGAAGTACAAATGCTCTTCGTGGTAGCCAGTAAGCCGTTTTTCGATTTGGATCTACCGTTGGCAATTTAAGTGTTTTTCGTTTTCTATTTGGTTGAATTGTTGTTAAATAAAATTCTGTGTTGGGAACACTAATTTCTGAGAGCTTGGAAGTTAATCCTAAAAAATCGGTCAATTTTTGACCACGGCCATCAATTAAATAATTGAATGATTTGTCCGGTTCATAGTAATCAACAGCAGGACGTTTTTCTAAGATTGTGATATTTGTCCAACCACGTTTAGCAAGTATTAATGCAGTAGCAAATCCTGCTGGCCCTCCTCCGACAATCAACACATTTCGACGAAAAGAGTTATTTTCCTTGGCTGTAGACAAATTTTCAGTATTCATCAGAAGTTAATGTGAGTTATGACGTGTTCAAAGCCAATCGAGATTCTTGTTCACTGAGATACCGACATTGTTAGCGAAAGTGTTACAAAAGCATAAGTAAGTCGGCGTGGAAATTCATAGGTATGTAACAAAATATTAACTTTAGAGTCAAATTTAATACGTTGTGTCTGACTGGAAGGATAATTTTCACAACAGTATCATACCTATTGATTTTCTATACCGAAGAAATCTTTCTGTTTCTTCACAAAAAAGGTCAGCACATATCACCCCGTAAACTAGTAGCGATCGCACTCTACTAGTGCGTCCAAATGAAGCGCTGGTTTATAATGTGCCGTGGGTATTTGGTCTTTGGTGTTGGGTTTTTTGAGTGCTACGTTAAATTACCTGCTTTTTCAACTGCTTGCTTTAACTCAGAAAAGGTAATACTACCGTCAGAGTCTAAACCATACCGTGCTAGTAACTCCTGGGGGCTACTGGTATTTGTTTGTGATGAGATAATTGCACTTAAGCCAGGACTTAAAAAAAGCTCATTAATGGAGACTTTGCCATTTTGATCGCCATCTAAGGTATTAAAAAGAGATTGAAGTTCTTGCTCGGTTGTCATAAGTTTCTATCTGAGATTAATTTTTCAATCTAATATCTCAAAATTAAACAAACTTATATCCTAAGACGTAAAAACGGGTATCGCTGGGGCTGAGATCAGGTGCGTGAACAACTGCCCGCGAAATTTAAATCTCATAGAGCGATTATGGAAGTTGGTCAAAAAACAATGTTTGTATTCAAAGTCTTGGTGAAGGGCGATCTGCCGAACGGCTAGAGCGCAACTTCAGGCGCACCACAAGGTTTGTAAAGTTAATTTAATACGCGGGATTCACAGATAATGGTCAGTCAGATGATCGCTTGCTCCTACTATATGGAAGCAAGTTAAGATTGTGTTTGGAATAGCACCATGAAGCTGATCAAAAACTTGCCTCTGAGCGAGGTAGAGAAAAACACTCTTGCACTTGCAAAAGTGGCAAAGGTACTCAATATACCTGTGGTTTTGACAAGTAGCCAGGAGGAGCGTTTTCAAGGTTCGTTAATGACTGCACTAGCACAAAGCCTGCCCGAAGCCTATGAGGCAAGAGTCAAACGTGCAGGCATCGTAAATGCTTGGGACGATGAGAACTTTGTCAAAGCAGTCAAAGACACAAATCGCACTAATTTAATCATGGCTGGTATCACCACCGATGTTTGCCTGGTTTATCCAGCTATCAGTGCAGTGCGCGATGGCTATAGTGTTCAAGCAGTCATGGATGCTTCTGGTTCACCATTCCATCTGTCGGAAGATTTGGCACGGCAGCGGATGCGTGATGCTGGGGTTGTCCTAACTGCTACGATCACTTTGATTGCTGAGCTGGTTCAGGATTGGAGCCGCCCCGAAGGCATCAAGTTACAGCAATTATTGTTTAGTGAGGTGTTACCCCCTGAGTTCATCGAAGGTACTAGCACTCCGTATTAATTGCTGTTATCCTCTGATGTTAGTGTCTCGTAAGATTTTTAGACGATGCATGGCGACAAAATGTGTCAGGGTTGGGATGAACCCGCTACATATCGGACAAACTCCTTGTGTGTTGGTTCACCCCGGATTGCCAGTAATTAGGTAGCTGAAGTTGTCTGGTTGGAATTGGCGGTTTTTGGTACAAAAAGTTGTGTAAGTAAAAGTCCAGAATGCCGCTTGTAGTCAACAAAATCAGGGTAGCATTTCCGGATGATTGAACAGACACGTTTGAAGCAATTGGATTGGGCTATTGTCCCACAAACCCTGGCTTGAGCCTCGACTTTGAGCGTAATTTCCTTAGAAGAAGTTTAGTTTTGTTAATTCCGCTTTGGTCACTAGAGTTTGTGTTTGAGCATAATTACTTAATTATCTCATGCCTGAAACTTTCTTCACTTACCCCCTCCCCCAACCGCTAGATGAGCCCTAAAGGCGAAAAGGAAAAGGCTCACTCCCTTTCCCCCACTTACAAACTGACAATCCCACGCTTAACTGCAGTAATCACGGCTTTTGTGCGATCGCTCACTCCTAATTTGCTCAAAATGCGATTCACATGCGATTTGACAGTGCTTTCACCAATACTCAAAGCAGTCCCAATTTCCTGATTACCCATTCCTTGTGCCATCAAATGCAGCACTTCCAACTCTCGTTCACTCAGTTCTGGATTGCTCATTCGCTGCAATAATTTTGCGCCCACTTCTGGCGGAATGTATTTTTGACCATTATGAATGGCGCGAATGGCATTCAAAAGCTCGCCAAGTTTAGAATCCTTAAGCAAATAGCCTTGAGCACCCGCTTGTAAACCGCGATAGATATCTTCATCACCATCATAGGTTGTGAGTACCGCGATCCGAGCCTGCTTAAATTCAGCACAAATCGCCATTATGGCTTCAACACCTCCCATTTTGGGCATTCGTAAATCCATTAGTGTCACATCAGGTTGGTATTCTCGAAACGCGTCGATCGCTTGCTGCCCATCTTCAGCTTGAGCGATCACTGTCATTTCTGGATCGCGGTTAATGATGGTTGCTAGACCGTTTCTGACTATGGCATGGTCGTCAACAATCAGCACCCGAATTGTAGTGGATTGGCTCATTGTCATTCTCACTCTCTATTGATAGTGACGATAATTTCTGTTCCTCGTCCAGGCTGGCTTTGAATCGTTAGTTGTGCGCCAATGTGCTCTGCCCGTTCGCTCATTCCTAATAAGCCAAACCCACCCATCAAAGGAGTGCTACCTACTCCAAAGCCCCTGCCATTGTCTTTAACCCGTAAGACACAGTGTGTCTCCTTATACACTAACTCAACCCTAATTTCGCTGGCATAAGCGTATTTAATTGCGTTGGTTAATGCTTCCTGCCCAATTCTAAGTAAGTTATTCTCCACTTCGGTTGGTAAGAAATATGCTGTACCCTGAATTTCGCAAATCAGAGCCGTGTCGGTCTTCGAGCGCATTTGAGCCACTATACGATGCAGGGCACTCTCTAAATTACCTTCTTCTAGTAGCTGCGGACGGAGTGCTGATACAGATCGCCGTGCCCCTGCTAGCCCAGCGCGTGCTAGTTCTTCAATCATTTCCAGATGTAGTTGGGTTGCTTCCGGGTCATGCGCCAGCACTTGTGTTGCTGCTCCAACCTGAAGTAGAATACCTGTGAAGGATTGAGCCAGTGTATCATGAATTTCTCGCGCCATTCGGTTGCGTTCTTCCAGAATCGAAGCTTGCTGGGCGCGTTCGCGTTCGCGCAGTGCAGCGTTTCGCTGTTCGCTGATGTCAAGAATTATTCCTAGCATCCGTACAGGCTGTCCGGCTGTGTCATAAATGCCTCGACCTCGACCTACCAACCAATGAATACTGCCATCTGGATGAATGACTCGGTACTCAGCTTCAAAATCAGTATGAGTTGCTAGAGCTGTTGTAATAGCTTGCTCAACCCGATAAATGTCTTCTGGATAAACGCGATCGCGCCATGCCTGATAGCTGCTCTCAACCTCACCGGGAACTAACCCCAGCAATCGAGCAAAATTGTCGTTCCAATCTACTGTGTTCTCCGTGATATTCCAGCTCCAACTACCTATGTACGTGAAGTCCATCGTCAGCCTGCGTTGCTCTTCACTTTGTCGCAAGGCATTCTCCACACGTTGGCGCTCTTCAATCTCCTGCGAAAGGCGCAAAGTCCGCTCAGTAATTTGCTGTTCTAACGTTTGGTTGTAGTCGGCTAGAAGTTTCTCTGCTTGTTTGCGCTCAGTGATATCTTCAAAGGCTACAATAGCATAAGCTACCTTGCCCTGTTCGTCAAAAACTGGAGTGCCCCACACCTGAATGGGAATGGTGGCGCTATTTTGGCGAATTTCTATGTCATCAACAGTGGTGCGAGCGCCGCCCAATGCCCGAATAGCTGGCAGTTTTTCAGTGGGATAGATTTGATCCGTTCCCGTCTCATAAAACTGATAAGCCTCTGAGATTTGCTCCGGCAGCACGGCAGGATCAATTCCCTTACCCATAAGTTGAATGGCTCGCTGGTTGGCATAGTAAGGACGACCAGTTGCATCAATGATGCCAATTCCTACCGGAACTGCTTCTAGAAATTGAGTCATCCTGCTTTCGCTTGCCCGAAGCTTTGCATAGAGTTTGGCATTTTCAATAGAGATCGCTGCCTGCGTAGAAAGTAGGCTAAGAATTTGCGATTGCTCCGGTGTAAATGCCCCAGTTGCCAACTGATTTTCTAGATACAACACACCGATGAGCTTGCTTTGATTGAGCAGCGGTAAACAAAAGACTGATTGACTTTGGTGGTGTTGAATATAGGGATCATTAATAAAATTACCTTCACGAGTAGCATCATTGAGAATGACCGACTCATGAGTCCGAATCACATAATGAATGATCGATTCAGGTAAACGATTTGAGATCAAAGTCGATTGTAGCACTTTGGTTGCACAGGTCTGTGTACCTTCAATGAATTCACAGGTCGCTTCGATCATCCATTCTCCTGCGTTTTCTAAAAGTAAAGATCCGGTTTGTGCTCCAGCATTCTCAATGAGGATCTGCATTAAGGCGTGAAGCAGTCGTTCCAGTTCAATCTCGCTGGAAATCGTTTGGGATGCTTTCATTATTGTTGCTAAATCGAGAGCAACATGTGAGGTATTAGAGGTAGTTCCAGTAGCAGTGTGGATTGGCATGGAATTCACACTTGTTGATTGAGGAAAAAACTGAGGATAGTGAGCCTCCAAATTCCTCACCTTTGCCGTCGCACCCCACCGTTCATAGCAGTAGTGAGCTTCCTTCATATATATCTGGGCAAATTTTTCCAAACCTCGCGCCAGATAATGTTTAGCAGCTAATTCGTAAGCTAAGGCTTCTTCCTGAATATATCCGTTTTCTCTAGCGTCCTGAATCGCTTGTTCGTATAATTTTTCTGCCTCAAGCAACTGACCTAAAACTCGCGCTTTTTCTGCCTCGACTAAATGATATTTATGCAGAAAATTCATAGGCGCATGATGCGCCCATTTGTGCATTTTTTCCTGGTTGCTGCTCACGTTAAGGAACAATACTTTTTGTTCTGAATCAGGGACATGTGAATAAATTGTTAGTCGCACCAAAGAGTCGTAAAAGCAGAACAGTGGCATGGTTACTTGCCCTGGCGCACCTTTGAGATACCCCTCAGCCGCATTTGCATTGTTTAACGCTTGCGTAAACTGCCCAAATAAATAGCAGAGGATTAGCTTGTTGATGTAGAAATATTGAAATCCAAGAGAATCATTGTTTGCTAAATAGCGGTTCAATCCCTGTTGCTCATTGTAAGCAACGCCTTGTAAAGAGCAGGGATTATTAACCTGTCCTTGTAAGTTAAGCACTGCCTGCCAAAAAATTTGATGGTAATTCAAGCAAGTTTCCTGCTTCAATTGGGTGATGGCATGGCTATAATTCTCCATCTCCTTTTCTAATTCTGTCAGTTCTAATCCACTGAAATATAAATACTCACATTTTTGGTAAGCCGCTAAACCTGCAAATCCGAAATCTCCGGTTTCTACTCCGCTAGAGTAACTTTCCTGCAATAGGGATACAATCTCCCTAAAATGGGACTTTCCAAAGCTGATACCTTCCGCTACAATTAGAAAGGTTTTGCATTTAAGTTCTTGGGCATTCAGCCGTTCCACAAGGTTTAGGGCGAGTTGACCCAACTGATGAGCTTTCTCTACATCCTGAGTTGCTGCGGTGATAACGACTCCATAACAAGAATAGGCAACCGGAGAAGTGGGTGCATTGCCATACTGAATCGATAACTTGACTTGCTCACATGCCATCAGCCAAAACAGTGCAGGTACAGCCTGAAAGGCAGGAGAAGCGATATTTGAAATAGTCCGCATGGCTGCCAACCTACTGGCATCTGTCATTAAAGGTAAATGCGCCAAATCTTGAATATCCCTTCCTAGGAGAACTTCTTCTGTTTCTGAAAGTGCTTGTTGAATCTGCAATTCTGTAGGTGATTCTGGCAGGTTCAGCCCTAGTTTTGCCAACACTTGCAACCCGACTTTAATCGCGTCTAACTTGTGAGTTTGTGCTACATAGGTTTTGATTATGACCTCATGAACTTTCACTTCATCTAAAATGGTTTTGGCTTCTTGCAGAACAATAGCAACACATTGCTCCATCGCCAGAAAGTCACCAGATAGATAGGCAGTTTCTGCAGCTTCTTCATAAAGAACCAAACTGAGGTCATACTGGTGTTGCCAACTATCAGTTGCGAGTAACTCGATGCCTGCGATCGCATACTTGAAAGCTGCACTATAGGCAGTAGCCGCTTTAGCTTTTTGGGCTGCCATTAAGTTGAGTCTGGCAATGCTGTTTCGTTCCTGCCCAGAAACGACGAGATCAATCGCTAAATTAAGATGATCCACAATTTCAAACAGCCGCTCTGATAACTCCTCTGGCAACGTTTTTTCAAGCAGATTGCGACCGATTTGAAGATGAACCACCTGTTTGTGCGATTCATCGATTAGGGCATAAGCAGCTTGCTGGACGCGATCGTGCAAGAACTTATAGTTTTGCACTAACAGATCTTCATCTAATTCAGAAACAGGTCGAATCAGATCAGCTTGTACTGCTGTTAATAAATCCTGAAAAACTGTTTTAGGCGATCGCTCATCCACGATCGCTAGCGTTTTTAAATCAAATTCAGCCCCAATGCAGGCGGCTAGTTGAAGAAGCTGCTGCGTCACTTCTGGTAGTTTCTTTAACTTGCTCAACAGCAACTCCACCACATTGTTGGTGATGTTTTGAGTTTCAATCTGAGCAATGTTCCACTGCCAGTTTTGTTGCTCAGTTGCAAAGGTCAACCAATTTTCGCTATACAATAATCGCAAAAATTCATTGACGAAGAAGGGATTGCCCTCTGTTTTATGCAACACTAACTTCGCTAAAGTCCGAACAGTATCTTTATTGTGATGTAGCGTTTCAGCAATTAACTGGCTTAACGGCTCCAGCCCTAAAGGTGAAAGATTAATCTCCTGAAACACTGCACCTTGCTGTCGCAGTCTCTCTAGCATGAATACTAGTGGATGCGTTGGATTCACTTCATTATCCCGATAAGCTCCAATCAAAAGTAGGGATTGGGTTTGCTCATCTAGCAGCATCAGCTCGATTAACTTTAGCGTAGCTGAATCGATCCACTGCAAATCATCTAAGAAAATCACAAGCGGATGTTTCTTTGAACAAAACACCTGCACAAACTGCCCAAAGACTCGATTAAAGCGATTTTGTGCTTCCGTTGCACCAACGGACGGTACGGGTGGCTGCTTGCCAATAATTAACTCCACTTCAGGGATCACATCTATGATGATTTGTCCGTTACTTCCCAATACCGCTAAAAGGCGCGATCGCCACTGTTGCAATTGATTTTCTGGTTCACCCAGTAGTTGCCGTACCAACTTTTGTAGAGCATCCACAATGGCACTGTAGGGAATGTTACGCTGAAATTGGTCGAATTTCCCCCAGATAAAATAACCGCGCTTTGCCGTAATGGGTTTATACAGTTCTTGCACTAACACTGATTTCCCAATTCCGGCGTAACCAGAAACCAACATCATTTCAACTTTAAATGTTAAGTTACCTGTTTGTTCGCTCTCCCTAGTCGTTTGTGCATTGTCCTGTAAAACAGCGTTGCAATTATCCTCTGAGGTGACTAATCTTTCAAACGCTGCTAGTAATGCGCCAATCTCTGCTTCTCGTCCATACAGTTTTTGCGGAATTTGAAATTGTCCCGAAACGTCTTGCAAACCCAGTTGAATACTGTTAATGTAACGGACTTCCTCTAATTGGTTAGCACACATTTCTAAGTCCGCTTTGACTCCCCAAGCACTTTGATAGCGATCTTCTGCATTTTTCATCATCAGTTTCAAAACAATATCTGAAACGACTTTGGGAATCGTTGCATTCAACTCATGAGGCGGAGGCGGCTGTTTGGCAATATGACAATGGACTAGTTCAAGCACGTCCGTTGTGGGAAACGGTAGCTGTCCGGTGAGCAGTTCGTAAAACGTTACACCGAGCGAGTAAAAATCAGTGCGGTAATCGAGCAGACGGTTCATCCGCCCTGTTTGCTCGGGAGACACGTAGGCGAGTGTCCCTTCTAAAACGTGAGGGCTTTTGAAGGTGGGATTCGTGTGATTAAATCGTGTGGCTATCCCGAAATCAATGATTTTGACTGCACCAGTATCTAGATTTAAAACAATGTTGCCAGGGTTGATATCCTTATGAATGACATTAGCTGCATGGATTTTGCCCAGAATATCTGTTAGGTTGATGGCAAGAGGCAAAAAAGCAGATAAGGGCATGGGTAAGAAATCTGGACGTTTTTGCATCCATCGCTCTAGGGATTCTCCGCCAAAATCTTCTAAAAAAATAACGAGTGTACGTTGATACTCCTGCTGGCTGTGTGCCTTGACCACGCCTTCTATGTTCAGGGAGCGGGTCATTTCATATTCTTGTTTGTAGCGAGTTAATTCTTGAGATGAGGGATAATCTTGCTTTAGCATTTTGACGATAATTGGCAGATTATCTCGTACTCTGATGCCACGGTATACTAGAGATGCCGAACTTTCATAGATTTTACTTTCGATGGCAACTCCGGTTAGGGCTATCATTGAGCTTTCTCCCGATGGGTGTCATAAGCGTGTTGACCAATTATACCTTTCATTACAGGACTTCAACAAAAAACTATCACGAAAACAAATACTATGCTGAATGAACTTTTTGATTCTAAGAAGAAAGTTTACCTATTTTTTTGGTAAATCGTAGAATCTGCTACAGTTTGACTCACTTCAACAGTGCTAGTCTTCACGAAGAAAACGGAGGTAAAAAGTGACCACTCTGACGCCGAAAGAGTTAGAACGATATCATCGCCAAATGATGCTCCCGAATTTTGGCTTAGAAGCACAGAAGCGCCTTAAGTCAGCAACAGTTCTAGTAACAGGTGTCGGAGGATTAGGTGGTACAGCAGCACTATACCTCTTGGTAGCAGGTGTTGGCAAGCTGATCCTAGTCAGAGGAGGGGATCTGCGGCTTGATGACATGAATCGTCAAATTTTGATGACAGATGATTGGGTAGGTAAGCCCAGGGTTTTCAAAGCAAAAGAAACTCTCCACGCGATCAATCCCGACGTTCAGGTGGAAGCAGTTAATGATTACATTACCCCTGAGAATGTGGACTCTTTGGTAAAGTCGGCTGATATCGCTCTTGACTGTCCCCACAACTTTAGGGAGCGCGATTTGTTAAATGAGGCTTGTGTACGCTGGGGTAAGCCAATGATAGAAGCAGCAATGGATGGGATGGAGGCTTACCTGACCACTATTATTCCGGGTGTAACGCCGTGTTTGTCTTGCTTGTTTCCAGAAAAGCCTGATTGGGATCAACGTGGTTTTGCGGTGATAGGAGCGGTTAGTGGAACACTCGCATGTTTGACAGCTTTAGAGGCTATTAAGGTAATTACCGGGTTTGAGCAACCCCTATTGTCACAACTACTGACAATGAACTTAACCCGGATGGAATTTGCTAAGCGCCATTCATATCGCGATCGCGCTTGTCGAGTATGTGGGAATAAATAGACGCAATTATTTTAGCACTCGCCTTTTGTTCCCCACCGTTACCAATAGACCAACAGCAACTAACATCGCAGGTATAGAATCTGATTCAGGAACTGGTACAATTCGACCCGCACCACTGATTGTATTAGTAAAAACACCAAAATCACTGACTCGACGACCTGTTGTGACTAAAAAGTAATCTCTCCCAGCAGTCAGTGGTTGGTTGAATGTGACCGTTTCAGCATTATTAGTAGTATCTGCGATCAAAACATTGGTTAATTGTTGCGCTGGGTTGAAACTGTCCTGATATAAAGCTAAAAAGATATCCCACGGTGTGTTTTGCGGTGGAGTAGCTTCAGACACACCACTTATGGTGTATGAGCCAGACTGAGTTACTGTAAAATCGAACACACTGTACGGAACACTCATTCCCAAGTTACCATCTTTTTCCCCAGATAAGAGAGTGGGCGGATTACCTGGTGCTACACGCCGCCAAATTGCTTGATTTGTTGTATCACCTTGATAAGTCAAAACGGATGCTCTTGAAGGTTTAGCAGTAGCAAAAGCAGCTAACGCTAGACCGAAAATAACAACTAATAATTTTTGAGAGGACTTTGTTTTTAACATAAAACGAAGTAGGATTAGGTATTAATACTTTTAATAATTGATAGTTTTTACTTGATTAGGAGCCAACTTTCTCTGAACTGCAATGCTGAAATCACCCTAAACTTTTTTCTCGGCAGGTAATGTTCTTAACTATACAAAGGAAACAGTATCAATATAGTTGAAAAATAGTCAACCATTTATGTGAGCAAATTCTGACACTTTCACCTTTGGCGATCGCTTCACTGCTGGGCAAAGCGCAGATCCCTGTTTCGGTTTTCTGATATCTTGCACCTGGACTGTCAGCTAGCCAGCGATTTAAATCGCTGGCTGATAGCTAAAGTCCTCTCAAGAGGACTGCTCAAAGATTTCAGTCCATTGAAATGGACTTAAGCTATTAGCCCAGAACTTAAGTTCTGGGCGGGATATCGGGCTTGTTTCAGCAAAGAAAAAGTAGGAAGCTAGTTTAATAGCGAATTCCATACAAAAATTCTTATGACAGGATCGACTGTAGATATAGTTGTCGTTGGTAGCGGGGTTAGTGGCTTAAGCTGTGCTGCATTGCTCGCTCGTTATGGTTTTAATGTTATAGTCTGCGAGAGCCATTCAATTCCAGGTGGTGCTGCTCATGCTTTTGAACGTCAGGGATTCAAGTTTGACTCAGGACCTTCACTTTACTCTGGACTGTCCTATAGTCCTTCCCCCAACCCTTTGCGACAAGTGCTAGACGCAATAGGCGAAGATGTTCCATGGGTGACTTACAATAAATGGGGTTGTTGTCTCCCAGAAGGCGATTTTGATACGTCGGTTGGGACGCAAGAATTTTGTGAGACTTTGACAAAGCTATGTGGTGAAGCTGCTTGTGTTGAGTGGCAAAAGCTTCAACATGTGATGGAGCCGTTTAGTAAAGCAGCGATCGCGCTACCAGTAGCTGCGGTACGCTTTGACTTAGGTGCAGCTATAACACTAAGCAAATATGGTCGATCTATAGTAAAGCATATTCCAAATATCGTTAAGCTGACAGGATCTTTCTCGCGGATCATGGACGAGGTTGTTAATGAACCTTTCACCCGCAACTGGCTCAACTTACTTTGTTTTCTGCTTTCTGGACTACCAGCAGATGGAACCAGTGCAGCAGAGATGGCGTTCATGTTTGCCGATTGGTATCGACCAAATGTGGTGCTAGACTATCCTATTGGTGGTAGTGGTGCTTTAGTTGACGCACTGGTTCGTGGACTCAAGCGACATGGGGGTGAGTTAATGCTTAGATCTCATGTTGACCAAGTTCTTGTAGAAGGAAACCGTGCAGTTGGTGTACGTCTAGATAATGGCAAAGAGATCAGGGCAAGTCGGGCAGTTGTCGTAGCTGCATCAGTATGGGATACTTTAAAGCTAATTCCAGAGAAAGCCCTGCCAAATCAATTTCGGGCAAAGCGACAGGCTACACCTGAGTGTGATAGCTTTATGCATCTCCATCTTGGGATTAACGCACAAGCATTACGCTCAGACTTAGCGTGTCACTATATTGTAGTTAATGACTGGGTCAAGGGTGTAATGGCTCCTCAAAACGTTGTGTTAATTTCAATTCCGTCAATTCTCGATCCATCACTCGCACCACCAGGAAAACACGTGATTCATGTTTATACACCTGGGAATGAGCCATACGATCTCTGGATGGGAATGAAACGGGGAAGTCAAGAGTATCTACAACAAAAGCAGATACGTGCAGAAGTCATGTGGCAAGCCTTAGAGCGGATTATTCCAGATATTCGCTCACGTTGCGAAGTGACTTTAGTTGGTACACCCCTAACGCATGAGTACTTTTTACGACGCCATCGCGGTTCATATGGTCCTGCCATTCGAGCTGGTTCTGGTGTCTTTCCCGGTCCAAAAACACCCCTATCAGGGTTGCTGTGCTGTGGAGATTCGACGTTCCCTGGTATTGGTCTACCAGCAGTCGCCGCTAGTGGGATGATGGTTGCGAATTCTATTGCAAGTGTAAAGCAGCACTTAGAAATGCTGAGGGATTTGAGAAACTGAGACGTAGCGCGATCGCCTTCTTGATGACCTAGAGCGCTGGTCCACTAATATATATTGACAAAATCTAAAGTATGTGTGATGGGATAAAATGGCTATTTTCGGTAAAATGTCAGGGTCAGATTTTTAGCGATCACCTAAAAACAAACACTAAAATCCCCTCTTTACATTATCTGCTCACGAGAATTGGCGTTTTTACTTTGCGCGATCGCTCTTGTGGGTTTTCCTGATCTTGTAGGTGCTTGCAGGGGGCGCGTTTACTCTTAACGAGTGTTGCGATCGCTTCCCATTGAAACTTGTATCGGGGAAAAGCTGTTAGAGTTTTAGAAATACATAACTACCTAAAATACAATAGAATAGAAGAAATTTCAATGTTTTTCACCAGAAAAAATCCATTGCCTATTCCCAATTGCCTACCTTCACAACATTTTTATACTAAGCCGATTACTGATTCTGCGAGGAATTATGCTGCTAACAGAAAGTCGCGCTGATCGAGTGGTTCTCCACAATATCACCTGGCAACAATTCGAGAATTTAATAGTAGACTTAGGTGAAAGTCGTGCAGCTAGAATAGCTTACGATGATGGTATGTTAGAAATTATGACACCATTACCAGAACACGAATATTACAAAGAAATAATTGGTGACATCATCAAAGATACGGCTGAAGTATTAGAGATAGATTATGAATGTTATGGCTCAACTACCTGGAAGAGAGAGTTCAAAAAGGCTGGGCTCGAATCTGATAACTGTTTTTATTTCCAAAATGAAGCTTTAATTAGAGGTAAGCTCAAGTTTGATTTAAATCAAGATCCACCTCCTGATTTAGCTTTAGAAATTGATGTCACCAGTAAATCTTTAGATCGCTTTCCAATCTATGCGCGGTTAGGCGTACCTGAAATTTGGTCTTACGACTCTGGAGAAATAAAAATTTACCAGTTGCAAGGTGAAGAATATGTCGAAAGAGAAGCCAGTTTAGTGTTTCCTAATCTGAATATTCGAGAGATTCCATCACTAATTGAAAAATACCGCATGGCAGGAAGACGAGTTTTCCGACAGGCAATTAGGGAATGGGTGAGGAATCAGGAGTCGTAATAAATACCTATAGTTGTTTCAGACTTGTAGGGGCGAATGGCATACTCTAGGTATCTGTAGGATAAATGGTATTATTTCACCATGATTCAATTCCCACAAAATTCAATTCTGACTCCTGACTTCTGACTCCTGACTCCTGACTCCTGTATTCTTTCTTCTAAAATTCTGGTAGTCTTATATCTCAGATTGCGGCAACTCTGGTAACAAGTTCTACTGAAGTGCCTAACAATGGCGTTGAGATGACTACCATGATAGATTCTGAAACTGATATCCCAATCCTACAAACCCAACTTGCTCAAGACTACCGCCAGCTATCAGACGTAGACCGGAAAATTGTACAATTATTTTCGGTAATTTATGAACCGATAAACAGAATTTTGTTCCAGAATTGCATTAACCAAATCGGTGCGTTAGACGAAAACAATAAACCTTTTGTTAACAAAACTTTAAGTCGCCATATTGATAAATTGTTGTCAGCAGGGTTGCTAGTTCAGGAAAGTGGACAAGGTCCTCAATGTCATCCACTACTGGCAGAGATTGCTACTCGTGATGCGGTAAAAGCAGGTAGTTTTGAACTACTAGCAACCTGTGTGTCAAAAATTTTACCAATATCTACTTATTACACAAATGGACCCTGGCATTTTAAGAGTAAACGCCAATTTTTCCGGGAAGTTCGTATTGGTCTTTATCGCCAAGACCTTAATGCCATTAATAAATATATCGAAGACTACAACAAATATAGTCGCCAAGATAAGATCTATGGAGATGATATCTTCGAGGAGGTCTGTAATAACCCATTTGATGCTGATTGGTTTAGAACTTTACCACAAAACCTATACGAGAGCGGTATTTCTAGCATCTTAGCGAATTCATCTCTACAATGTTCTCCCGCAGAAGAGCCGTTTGAACTACTCAAAGAAGAATGCGAGACCCCCGGAGGAAACTGCTCAGATTATCTCAAGCTAATTTTAACAGAACAACTGCTTCTACGAGGTTGTATACAAGAAGCGCAACAGACTTTAGAGGGTCTATCTGACAAATATCAAGATAATGCTGCCGTATTGTGGGGGTGGCTGAATTTTCTGCGGGGTGAAAACGACCAAGCAATTAAGTATTACACCATTGGTCTTAAAGCCCTTAAAAAAGCCAAGGGCAAGCAAAAAATATATTTTAGTACGATGGGTGGCTTGTTTTTTATCTTGGCTCTTTTAAAAGATGGTTCGCCTAATCACCTTCGACAAGCTGAAGAGTACGCAGGTTTGATTTCCCAGCAGCCAGAGCATTGGCTGAAGACTATTTATGGGAGATTAAAAATAGTGGCACAAGTCCAGCAAGGTGATATCGCCCAAAAAGAATTTATACTCAGCGTTCAAGTTCCTCACATAGAAGAAAATCACAGCTTAGAGACTCTCTTCTGTGCCTTGTGTTTATATTGGGTAGATCTTGACAAGGCAAAAAAGCGCTTGCCGAGGTTATTAGAACCGTTATATCAGCGAGCAGTAACATCTGGTTACTACTGGCTAGCAATGGAAACAGCAGAACTGCTGTCTCGACTTAAACCCCGCAGCACCTACGATACCCAAGCAGCAATATTACGTCAAGATAAAAACAGTTACAGTATAGTTAACCTAATCCAACCTCAAGAACCTTGGCAGCTTTGTTTAAAAGCACTGGCAAATCTACACAAACAACCAGATGAACCTGTAAAAGATGACGCAGAATTACGCTTAGCATGGTTTATTACTTTCTACCCCAGCAAATGTATATTGCAACCTCGCGAACAAAAAATTAACGCCAAAGGGGAGTGGGGTAAAGGTCGCCCCATCGCTATCAAGCGTCTAAGCACGGATTTGGGTGAGTTTGATTATCTCACGCCGCAGGATATTCGGGTATGCCGGTGCATTGAAACATTTTCTACTTACCAATATGGATATCACAACAAAACCGAGTACACATTTAATGCAAAGGCAATATTAGCATTGGTTGGACACCCGTTGGTTTTCTGGGAAGATGCACCAACCATCCGCGTAGAAATTGTTAAGGGCGAGCCAGAATTACTGGTAAAAAAACGGAAAAACGGTCGCTTAACTTTGGAATTTGTCCCAAAACTGATAGAGTCGGAGAACATTCTAGCTCTTAAAGAAACCCCAACCCGTATAAAAGTTATTGAAATTAATGCCGAACACCGACGCATAGCAGAGATTATCGGTAAAGAGAATCTGTTAGAAGTGCCTGCTATTGGGGAGACGCAAGTCTTAGAAGCCATCAATGCTGTCTCTGGAATTGTAACCGTACATTCTGATATTGGCGGGGGTTTGTCAGGAACCGAAGAAGTACCAGCCCAGAGTATACCCCATATTCACTTATTACCTGCTAATACTGGATTGAAAGTATGCTTGCTATCTCGCCCCTTTGCCCAAGGTGGTTCTTACTATCGTCCTGGTACGGGTGGGGAAACTGTGATTGCAGAGATTGACAGTAAGCGTTTACAAACCAGACGAAATCTGCATGAAGAAAAGCAACTTGCCAATACTGCTATAGCAGCTTGTCCAACCTTAAACAGGGCTGAGGAACAAGATGGTGAATGGTTAATAGAAGAGCCAGAAGATTGTTTGGAACTGCTGCTAGAACTGCAAGCACTCAAGGAAACCGTAGTGATAGAATGGCCTGAAGGAGAAAAACTGCGTGTCAAACACCAAGCAGATCTCAAAGATTTCCAGATGACCATTCAACGTGAACATGATTGGTTTGGTGCTACTGGAAACTTAGTATTAGATAAAGATCTAGTGCTGGATATGCAGCAACTACTAGAACTATTGGATAAAACCCCAAGTCGTTTTATCCCTCTTGGTGATGGGCAATTTTTGGCTTTAACCCAAACATTTCGCAAACGCCTTGACGAATTGCGGGCTTTTTCCGAAAAACATAGCAAAGGTATACGCTTTCACCCACTAGCAACATTAGGCTTAAAGGATTTGGTAGATGAGGCGGGTAAGGTAAAAACAGACAAATATTGGAAGGCTCATATCCAGCGCTTAGAGGAGGCGCAGAAATTGCAACCAGAACTCCCTTCTACGTTCCAAGCTCAATTGCGCGATTACCAGATGGAGGGTTTGACTTGGTTGGCGCGTCTGGCTCATTGGGGTGTTGGAGCTTGCTTAGCAGATCAAATGGGACTGGGTAAGACGGTGCAGGCGTTAGCTGTCATCCTCATGCGAGCCAGTGAGGGACCGACTTTAATTGTTGCACCTACTTCTGTATGTATGAATTGGGTGAGTGAAGCAGGCAGGTTTGCTCCTACTATTAATGTAGTTCAATTTACCAGTGGCGATCGCCAAAAATTACTCGATAAGCTACAACCGTTTGATATGTTGGTATGTAGTTATGGTTTGTTGCAGCAGGAAGAAATATCCCAAATGCTTTCTCAGGTGCAATGGCAAACGATTGTGCTAGATGAAGCTCAAGCAATCAAAAATATGAGTACTAAACGCTCTCAGGCGGCGATGAACCTTAAAGGTGGTTTCAAACTGATTACCACTGGGACTCCGATTGAAAACCACCTTGGCGAACTGTGGAATTTGTTCCGCTTTATCAATCCTGGGCTTCTAGGTTCATTTGAAAGCTTCAATCAACGCTTTGCTATCCCAATTGAGAAATTTCAGGATAAACTCTTACGCAACAAATTGAAAAAACTCATTCAACCATTTCTGTTGCGTCGCACGAAAAATCAGGTACTGGAAGAATTACCCTCGCGTACTGAAATTTTGTTGCATGTGGAGTTGAGTCGGGAGGAAATGGCTTTTTATGAAGCGTTGCGTCGCGAGGCTATATCTAAACTAACCGAAACTGACGCAACTGCTGGTCACAAGCATTTGCAAGTACTAGCAGAAATTATGAAACTCCGCCGAGCTTGCTGTCATCCTAGTTTGGTGATGTCTGATACTAAACTATCTAGCTCGAAACTGCAACTTTTTGGTGAGGTGCTGTCTGAACTGCTGGAGAATCACCATAAAGCCCTTGTGTTTAGTCAGTTTGTTGATCATTTACACATTATACGCAATTATTTGGATGAGAAAGGTATTAATTATCAATACTTGGATGGCAGTACCCCCGCTCCAGAGCGTAAAAAACGGGTAGATGCTTTCCAGGCTGGGATAGGAGATGTATTTTTAATCAGCCTTAAGGCTGGTGGTACTGGTCTTAATCTTACTGCTGCTGATTACGTCATTCATATGGATCCTTGGTGGAATCCCGCTGTGGAAGATCAAGCTTCAGATCGTGCTCATCGTATAGGACAACAACGCCCAGTTACTATTTATCGCTTAGTAGCTAAGGACACTATTGAAGATAAAATTGTGGAGTTGCATCACCATAAGCGAGATTTAGCAGACAGCTTGCTCGAAGGTACTGAGCTCAGTGGCAAAATCTCAACAGAGGCGTTACTCGAATTGCTTAACGAAAGTTAATATATTTTGGGTTGTAAAGTCCCTATGAAAAATTGAGTGAGAGAACTTACACAACTGCATAACCTGCTCTTTGCTTCAACTAATTGTACTTTGTTGGGAAATTTATCAAGTCCACCAAAGCATAATACAGATTTATTATTTTGGCTTCTTAACCAAGTCTAAGTTTGTTAATGATTCCCGGAGTTAGCTATCAGCCATGAAAAAGTTTATTATTATCTCAAGCACGTCCCTAATCTGTTTGCTCATCAGTTACTTTGGTACTCAAGTAGTGGGTAAAAAAACAGCCTATGTTATAGGAGGCGGGATGTTTTTTATTGGAAGTTCTGCTCTAATCGCGCAGACAATAGGCGATCGCAAAGCTAATGCCTTAAACCCTATCGCAGAGTACAGCAGCCACTCATCAAGCACCAAAAGAAGTAGTTAGCTATTGACTGAGATAAATCGCAGGGTGTTGCACTTACAAACTAAGGCGGAGAAACTCTAGGTTAGGGTTTGCTCTTCATTGCAATTAATCCTGGGCAGGTAAAAACGAATACATCACGGATACCACTCTTAGAGTTTTTGACTTTGATCGCAGAAGTATAGTGGAGAAATTGGCGATCGTTAAATATCAAAAAATCACCTTTGTTGAGAATCTGTGTGAAAACTGGGGGTTCATCTTTAAATTTGTACAGATGAGTTTCTCCGCCTTCAATGTTTTCTCGATTCACACAGAATATCCCTACCAAGTCTACTCCATCTCTATGAATGCCCTCAGGGGCTGGGTTACCAATTTTTTGATCTGAAGTGGTAGTTCTAATTTGATGAACGCCGATCTCGTCAAAGGTGGAACACAGTTTACAAAACTCGAAGAACTCCCGGACAATTTTTTGAAAATCTTCTAACTCTATCAATGTATCATCTATTTCTGGATATTCTCTAATAACGTCTCCTAAGAGCGGATTATATTCTTTACTTTGAAAAAAGCGTCCATGTGACAATTTCATCACTTGATCAGAAGTCACTCTAAAGTGAGAGAAGCGCCTTAACCGGTAGTTGTCTTCTAAGTAAGGATCGATAGGAAGATTATCAAAATAGCTCTTTAGCCTATCTAAATTGACAGAATTTAGTGTTTCTATAGCGTAGTCGGTAATACAATTGAAGTTTTGTTTGGTCAAAGATGTCAGCATCATAATTGCCTCCTGTGGCTTGATCTACTTCAGATCGTTCAGGCAATTCTCTAGTCATTTATGAAGAAGAATACATGCGTCAGTCGCCAGGAGTCAGAATGAAGTTTTTGGTTTAAAACCTCGTCTACTCGTTACCAACACAGGGGTTGAAACTTTTGCTAAAACACTATCCCTTTACGGGTAGCGTATTCTGGCTCCTGAATTCTGTCTCCTGACTCCTTTTAATAAAACTATCTGTAATTGCCAGCACTCTAGCAATTGGGCTCTATAACTTCCGAACGAGTTCAGATAGCGATTAGCTTCTAGTCAAGATTTGAGCCAATCAGAATTTTGCGTGTTTCTGTTCGCATTGATCAACTAAGCTTACGTTGCACCCAATGCGAAGATTTTACTGAAACACAATAAATTCCAATGATTCAGCAAACTCTTCTAAGATGGGAATGCAGTTTAGTTAAACTGGCTTCTTAATGAACCCTCACTATTAACAATCTGTTTTTCTATTTTTTCGCTCTTTTGTGCCGAGTATATTTTATTTTATTAACCTATTTCCTATTATAATCCCAATTTTTTTAAATATTGCTACACGTCAAAAATCTTACCCTGGACATACGCCGTACCCTGAGTCTTGCGGACACGCCGTCACCAATTCCTGGAGAGCAGAGGTTGCTCTCCAATGTGAGAAGCTAGATTCAATTAACTGATATCTTGCATCTGGGCTGTCAGCCAGCCAGCGATTTAAATCGCGCTTCTGATAGCTAAAGTCCTCTCAAGAGGACTGATCCAGGATTTCAGTCCATTTCAATGGAATGCGCGCTATTAGCCCGGAACTTAAGTTCTGGGCGGGATATCGGGCTAATTCAGAATGGTGCAAGATGTCAGTTAATCTCTTCAAGAGTTTGTTTTGCTAATTTCCAGAGATACATTGAGTCAACACCTACCGCAATCAAGCTATATCCTGCTTCTTTTGCCGATATAGCACCTTGAGAATCTGTAGTAAAAATGCCTACTGGTATACCTTTGTTCAAACAGGTTTCTTTAACAGAAGCAATTACCTTGACTACATCAGGATGATTAACTTGACCAGTCAATCCCATACTACCCGAAAGGTCAAATGGGCCAATAACTATAGCATCAAAACCAGGAACATCAATTATAGATTCAAGATTCTTTACTGCATCAATGTGTTCAATTTGTAGAACAATGACTATGTTTTCGTTTGCTGTTTTGAAGTACTCTGGAAGACTCATCCCATAGTTTTGTGCTCTAGCAACCCCAAGACTTCGACTTCCTTGTGGGGGATATAAGCAAGCTTCAAGGGCATATTTGACTTCTTGAGGGGTTTTGATTTGAGGCAGAATTATCCCATCACATCCTGTATCTAGTACTCTTTTGATCCAAACGCTGTCATTCCAAGGTACCCGAATTAAATTTGCGCAGCGCCCACCAGTTGCTTGCATAATTAACTGAACTTTTTCTAAACTGAGGGGACTATGTTCCATATCTATCCAAAACCAGTCAAATCCAAGTTGGGACAAAGCTTCAGCCGTTTCTGTGCATGGGAGTGTGATTACAGAACCAATCAGAGTTTCTTTCTGGTTCAGTCTTTGCTTAAAGTTAATTGCCATTAAAAAGTCTCCGAGCCTTTGCTCGTTAAGAAAAATGCCATTCTACTCAAGCTTACCAAGCGCGTCAGTTGCTGTGTCCCGATTCAAAACTTAAAAGTCAAAATAGTTACTTTAGAAGAAAATCTCGCTACTACGAAACTCAATCATTCTCAAAACGTTGAATTTCAATCAAGTAACCATCAGGATCGCGGAGAAAACAATGATATATTTTATACTTTTGGTTAAATGCAGGTGGCTTTTCAAATTTAACCCCACGCTCTTTAAGGTACTCATACCATTCATCGACTTGCTGAGTTACGAGGGTGAAAATGACACCTGTTGGTTTACCATCTGGAGGAGTAGCAGTTTCACTTGCTTGACATATGCCTAAGTACCCAGAGTTACTGACAGCGTAAATTCGACAACTTCCTTGGTCAAGCCATAAGCTCAACCCTAGCTTATCTTCATAGAACTCTGTTGAGGCAGCTTGGTTACGAGTGTATAAGAAAGTAATCTGTTGTTCAATTGGTGGGTGAGACATAAAGTTTTGGGATGATTTGGTTCACAGTTAGGGATTTAACCACACTATTTAACTACAAAAAATAAATTTTACAAATACGGAGTATTTTCTAGAACTAAAAGCTTAAAAACTGGCAGTAATAAAATATGAATTTTCAAAAAATGAAGGTAAAATCAGTAGTTAAAATATCAAATTAAATAGAATTAATTATTTAAAGTTAGTTTGATTTGTAAAAGGGAATAAAATCTGCAAAAAGAGCCTATGAAACTACCAAATGGTCCGCAAACCCCAGGGATAATACAGATGCTACAGTGGATTGTTAGCCCCATGTCGTTTATGGAAAGCTGTGCCAAGCGCTATGGGGACATTTTCACATTGCAGTTAAATCGTCCTGTGGTTTTCGTTAGTGACCCCTCAGCGTTGCAGCAGATTTTGAGCAGCGACACTAAGGAATTTGAGGCTCCCAGTGATTGGAATACTACGTTTGAACCAATGCTGGGGAAGCATTCTGTGATCACCCTCAGTGGTGAAGCCCATCGTCGTCAACGGCAGTTGTTATTACCTCCCCTTCACGGAGATCGAATGCGAACCTATGGAAATGTCATTGGCGATATCACACAGCAAATCATCAACCAGTGGCAGCTAGGTAAGCCTTTTGATGTCCGCTCTGGGATGCAAGCAATTACACTGCGGGTAATAATGCAGGCAGTGTTTGGGCTATATGAGGGTTCACGCGCTCAAGAGCTAGAGAAACTTTTGGTTGCCATGTTGGAAAATCGGTCTCCCTTACAAGTAGTCATACTTTATTTTCCGGCTCTACAACGAGATTTAGGCCCTTTAACTTCTTGGGGAACCTTTCTCCGCCGTCGGGAGCAAGTTAACCAACTTTTATACGCACAAATTCAGCAATATCGAGAGCATCCAGATCCATCTCGCACAGATATTCTCAGCTTGCTAATGACAGCAACTGATGAAGCAGGACAATCAATGACGGATGTCGAATTACGTGATGAATTGATAACTTTGTTAACTGCAGGTCACGAAACCACGGCAACAGCTTTAACTTGGGCATTATATTGGATTCATAAACTGCCAGAAGTGCGCCAAAAGTTACTCGAGGAACTCGATAGCCTGGGCGATAACCCAGATCCGAACACCCTTTTTAAATTACCTTATTTAAACGCTGTTTGCTGCGAAGCGTTGCGGATTTACCCAGTTGGGATGCTTACCTTTCCACGAGTGGTAAAAACACCTGTATCTCTATGTGGCTGCGAACTCGAACCCGGTACAGTCTTGCTCGGTTCAATTTATCTCACTCATCAGCGTGAAGATTTATACCCGCAACCCAAGCAGTTTAAGCCAGAACGCTTTTTAGAACGCCAATTTTCAGCTTATGAGTTTTTACCTTTTGGCGGTGGTGCAAGACGCTGCATTGGTATGGCATTTGCCCAGTATGAAATGAAAGTGGTACTGGCAAAAATTCTTTTGCAACTAGAATTGGCACTAGTAGATAACCGCGATGTGCACCCTAAACGTCGTGGTTTGGTTACAGCACCTGCTCACCCTATTCAAATGGTTGTTAAAGGTCAACGATCAAGGAAGTCAAAAACTTTGGCATCTATCTCTGGTTGAGTTTTTCAATCACGCCAATTTGATATAGTTTTCAATATCTTCGGAGGGTGGGTAATGCCTACCCTTAGAAATTTGCAACAAAAGAAATTCAGTAGATAGTGGCGCTGTGATCTTTGATTTGAGCGATCGCGTAAATCTCTAGCTCGCGTGTTGATAACCCAGATTGCGCACTTCACCATGTAATACGCGTAGATTTCCAAAAATTCACTAGCATGGTTAAATGAAGAACATAAATCTCGAATGGATTTAAATATTAATACTTAACAGTTTGACCATTATTAAGAATTTTTCTTGAAAAGGGGGATAATTCATTTTGAAGTGCGCAATGTGGGTTGATAAGTTTTTATGGTTCAAGATAATGTTCCCCACTTTTCTTCCATCACAAGTTAATCAACTCAAAGACTCAGAGGCGATCGCTTACGCTTTGTATCTCAACATATTTTACAGTTTTTGAGAAATCACAATTTATAAGAATAAAACTGGCAAAATCAGCGCTGTAGTGATTCCTGAGATTCTGTCGATGAGACAAGTAATGGTTGTTTATTAAATAAATAGGATGTTGATAACATATTGATGTTATTTCCCACGGGTATTTCTATAGAGTCAATCAATACAGCGGTATCAACCACCAAAATAAGGGTACCATTCGCTAAACTGCTGCAACCATAGACATATTTTGGAGATGCGAGCGCATTTCCCAATGGTCTGATAACTAATTCTTGTTCTCCTATAATTTGGTCAACTTCTAAACCCACAAATTCTTGATTGCGGCGCACCAGAAGCACAGGTGGAATCTTTTTTCCTACTTCATCCAGTGTTGTGGAATAATTTTGAATATGATGACTGTAAAAAGAACTGTTATAGTAGATTAAGTTTGATAGTTTACGCAGGCTCACCATACGTTCATCTTTGCCTGTGTTCCAATGTAAAACTCTCTTGCCTTCAAATTCTTTGATTTGCTCAGAGTCAGGAAGCAAAATTTTGACAAGACTATCCAATAGTAAGGCATAAACGGTTCCGCCTGCTTGGACAAGCATTAATTTATCAGTTGTCATAGAAAAAGGAATTTTGAGTATAAATGTAGTTCCCTGCTGGGGTACAGATTTCACGGTGACTTTACCTTGGAGTGCTTGCAACTGAGAACGCACAATATCTAAGCCTATACCGCGTCCAGAAATTTCGCTAACTTTAGCAGCAGTAGAAAATCCTGGTTCAAATAAAACCTCTAACAGTTGGGATTCTGTTGAAGAAGAAAGATAGCCGTTTGCGTTATCGGCACCTGATATAAGATTCAGTTGTATGGCTTGGCGGTAAATTTTCTCGAAGTTTAACCCTTGACCATCGTCTCTAACTTCTATTACAGTTTGATTACCTTGATGATACGCGCTGATTTCGATTAAACCTTGTTCAGGTTTACCAAGGTTGCTCCGAACTTCAGGTGATTCTATACCGTGGTCAAATGCATTGCGGACTAAATGCAACAATGGATCATGTAACTTTTCTGCGATCGCTTTATCTATAAGTACATTTGTACCATTTAATTTCATTTCTACACGTTTGCCATAGACATTTGCCAGATTGTGTACCATCTGTGGAAAGCGATTTAAGATATTTGATAAAGGTAACATCCTCGCGTTGACTAAATTATCGATTATATTCAGCAACAAAGCATGTTTTTTTTCGCCAGTCTGAGTAGATTGCTGAAGAAGTAAAGAGAGGGATTCTGTAGTTTCTTGTAATTGCAGTATCTCATCCAGTGCTTGGTGTAATGTTAGATGAAATTCTGTGTATTGATCCATTTCGAGAGGCTCAAAATTCACCGCTCCAAAATTTTGTCTATCTTGTGAGCCAAAATTTTGTTGTTGTGGTGGTAGATCTCGCAATCGATTTAAAGTTGTTTGGCTTCTATAAATTTGCTGGACTAATTGCTCTACTATTTCTTTTAGATGTTGATCCTGCAAACTCCGCCGCTTTTGATAAGTCAGCAACTCTCCTGTTAGATAGTTAAGGCGTTCTAGTTCTGCTACATCAACCCGCACAAATTGATGTTGTCGATTCTTGTGAGCTTGCTCTGAATTATTTTCAGCTTCTCTTGAAGAAATATTTTCTTGTTTATCAGAATTATCTGATACTATCTCAGCTTTAACAGATATAGTTTGATTATCTACAGCTAAATTATGACTTTTTTCTTCTGATTCTCGAAGAACTGTTATAGCTTCAGTTGAACGGTCTGTGGTGATTTCTCCTCCCCATATTGCATCTAAGCTTGTATCTATAGGTTCATTAGGTTCATTGGCATTAGATGAAGGAGTTTCTTTGATAATTAATAGGTTTTGTAATTTTGGTCTATCAAGCCAATTTTTCTCGTGAGAGGCAATAGGAGGAAGTTTTTGATACTCTCTTGTTAATTCTGAAATTTGTTTTTGCAAAGTTTGTGTAATCGAGTTTTCATGATTATTGTATTTAAATTGAGCAACTAATGAAAGAGTTGCTATGATTAAGCGTTTTCTACAAATACAAAGACTTTCACTATCTTGTTTTTCCTCTATAAATTCAATAAATTCCTTCAACCAATCTTGAATAAAATTTAATTTATTTTCTATTTCTCGTGAATTCTCAGAATCTATATCAGGAATAATTTGAGATAAACTCAAATCTTTATAAGCTATTCCAAGCCTATGATTGAACCAACCTAAAGTATAACGAATAATCTTGAGATTAGAATTAATGATTTTTGATTTTAAGGGTTCTTTTTTGCCTCCATATATCTGAGTTAAAAATTTGCAAAATTGAGAGATTTCATTTTGGAGGGTAGAGGGTTGATCTACATGCGTGACAACATTAGTAAAATTTTGTAAAGCGAGTGAAGGTTTTCCACCAGATTGGCGATCGCCTGCTAATATAACTTCTCGTCCTTGAACAAAGTCAGCTAATGCGATTTCTGCAATTTGATGTACATGGGCTGGGTTAGCTTGTAGCGCAGTCAGAGTCGTTTGAGCGATCGCACCAAATCCAGGTAAATTCAAAGATTCTGCTAAGCCGATAAACACCTCAAGCTGAGAACGTAAAAAACTATCTAGTTCAGCAGTATTCTGCTGAGTTTTGATTTCTAGATCAATACTTTCTAAGCGTTGCTTAACTCCCATTTCAAAGACTGATTGCACAATATCAAAACCCAATTCTATAGAAGTGGGAATATAAGTATCAGTACCAAAAGCATCACCTAATTTTTCTTGCAACTGTGCAAATATGGAAGCTGCTCGTTGTTTAACGTCTTCTTGATTAATAGAAACAGAACATGACGAAAGTTCTGATGTTAAGGGGAGACGCAGACACTCGTAAGCTTCAATTAGTAATGCTTGTAGCTCGCTATCAATGACCAAGTCTGGGTTATAAAGAGCCTTAAAAGCATCTTCTAAAGAATGAGCAATCGATTGAATCAATTCTAGTCCTACATTAGCGGCTCCTCCTTTAATTGTATGAGTTGCCCGCATTAAGTTATGCACCTTGGCAGTGCTATAAGCTTCTGATAAATTGAATAATTCTTGCTCAATAGCTTGTAATAATTCTGGGGCTTCGGCTAGAAAATAAAGATAGCCTTGTTCGCGAATTGAAGTGTCAGTAATCATAAGTAAGAACTCAGGAGTCAGGAGTCAGGAGTCAGAATGGAATTAGCATAGCTTGTTAGTAATCTACTGACTTCCTCAAGTTGAAGCATTAGTTCTGATGTACCACCATATTTAAGATCGTTAGAAAGAATTAAATAGTAACGACATTCTTCTAATGAGCCTTGTGCAATGTTCATAAGTCTTACTTTATCTGCTACTCCTTTCTTTTTGAATCCTTCAGCTATATTTGCAGCAATCGAAATTGTTGCCCGTCTAAATTGAGATGTAAGTCCATAAATTTCTGTCTTAGGAAAATGACTTGTAAATTCATAAACAGATAATACAAACTGATGAGCTTTTTGCCAAACTATCAGATCTTGAAATGTTCTAGCTGGTTGTCTCATTTATTCTGACTCCTGACTTCTGACTCCTGTATTCTTGCATTTCAGCTTAGTTCACTTTGAATTGGCTTGCACTTGTCAGTAGATTTTGTGCCATTTCTGATAATTCTTGGAAAACAGCAGCAATTTTGTCAAATTCAGTAGAAGTTTCGTCAGATATTTTAGCCACATCCTGCATAGAATTCGTAACCAATACAGATTGAGACATCTGTACTTGAGTAGAATTGCTAATTTGCTGAATGAGGTTGCTAATTTCAGCAGTTGAAGTCACAATTGCATTCAAATTTTGGCGAGTTTCATTCACCATATTTGTACCTTCTACTACCTGCTGAATCCCTGTTTCCATCGCAACTGCAACTTCTCCAGTTTCAGTTTGAATTTCTTGGACTAATTTCTCTATTTCTACAGTCGCTGCTGCTGATTGACGAGACAAAGAACGCACCTCATCAGCTACAACTGCAAAGCCTTTACCATATTCACCAGCACGGGTTGCTTCAATAGCAGCGTTCAAAGCGAGTACGTTGGTTTGGGTAGCAAAATTACTGATGAGATTGATAACTTTCGAGATTTTTTGTGAGGATTCACTGAGTCGTTTGATCTTTTTACTAGTTTGAGCTACGGTTTCTCGAATTGTCTGAATTGCTTCTACAGTTCGATCCATCGCTGCATCTCCTGACTCAATGGTTTTGTTTGCTTGGCGTACGGCGGCTTGTACTAGCTCGGCGTTAGCTACAACATTTTCAGTTGATTCCTCCATACGTCGAATTTCGTTTAAAGCTGAGGTAACTTGTTGAGATTGTCGCTGTGCTAACTTTGCGAGATCTTCTAGCGAAGCATCACTACTGCTAGAAGTTTGCGCTACTTGTTGAGAAGCTGTTTGCAGTTGGGTGACAATTTTACGGAGTGATTGTAGAGTGTTGTTATATGCATCAGCAATTGTACCCAATATGTCTTCTGTTACCGGCGCACGTACTGTCAAATCTCCATCAAGTGCAGGTCTAACTGATGCTAGCAACTGAATTGCTTCTTGTTCAAGTAACTCTTTGGCTGCTTTTTCTCGTTGAGATACTGTTACTAGTTGTGCTGACTTTGCTTCTAGTTGCTGTAGATATTCCGCCTGCTGTAAGGCTAGACCAAATTGCGTACCAATCTGAGCCAGCAAGTTGACTTCCCAACTGTGCCAGTGACGAGAACTCTTGTTCTGATAAGCTGCTAGTAATCCCCACAGTTTTTGACCAGCAAATACAGGAACGATAATATAAGCCTTGACTTCAAACTCTTCTAAGCGGTCAAGATGGCAGCGAGTATGATTTACTTGGTAAATGTCATCAACAGTAAAGGTTTCACCTTTAGCATAGCGTCCACCTTGAGTTTCTTGTAGATAAGTATCTTCCCAAACAGTTTTTATATCAGGTGCTACCAGTCGCAGCCAACCGCTAGCAACAGATTCAGCAACAAATTCGCCGCTCCAGTCAGAATTGAAGCGAAAGACAGCGACGCGATCGCATTGCAGCAAGTGTCGTATTTCTTGAGTCGTTATTTTAAAAATGGCATTTATATCTAAAGACTCACGGATACGATTAACCACTTTTGTTAAAGCTTTCTCTTGTTCTGCTATTTGGCTTAATTGCTCAGATTTGATCTGCAGTTGTTGTAGATATTCTGCCTGATATACGGCTATACCAAACTGATTGCTAATCTTAGTCAATAACCTAACTTCTGAATTTTGCCATTGGCGAGAACGTGAGTTTTGATAGGCTGCTAGCAAACCCCATAGTTTTTGTTTGACAAATATGGGAGCAATTACGTAAGCTTTAGCCTCGAACTGCTCTAGAAGTTCGATATGGCAAGGGGTATAATTTGCTTGATAAATGTCATGAACGACAGAAGTTTCATGGTTACGATAGCGTCCACCTTGGGTTTGTTGCAAGTGAGTATCTTCCCAAATAGTTTTAACGTCGGGTTCTACCAATTGCACCCAACCACCAGCGACGGATTCAGCGACAAACTCCCCACTCCAGTCTGGGTTAAAGCGATAGATTGCAACGCGATCGCACTGCAGCAATTGACGTATTTCTTGAGTCGTTATCTTAAAAAGATAATCAACTTCCGTTGACAGTCGAATTTTGTCGATAAGTTTTGCTATTGATTGCTGTTCTTGTTCTTGCTCTTCAAGTACTGCACGAAATTGAGATCCTTGTAAAGCTTGAGAGAGTTCACAAGCAACTTGAGATAATAATATGATTTCCTCCTCCAACCACTGACGAGCTTCAGAGCAATTGATTACTACAAGTAAACCCCATACATCAGTGTTGGATTTACTGGAGGAAGTTAAGAATTTATCAGTTCTTAGTAAAATTGGTATACTTAGAGTAGCTTTGATTTGGAACTTATCAAGCAATTGTGATTGATAGGGAGTAAATTTTGCAGTACTAATATCGTCAAAGCTTACGACTTGCTGTTCTAAATAGTCTTCTCTTTTCTCGAATCCGAATATTGTAGTCGCAATAGTTTCACCTACAGCCGGTGTCCAGCCTACGGTTCTAGATTCTGCTACGACAGTACCCGAAGATGGTGAACTGAAGCAATATATGAGCGCGCGATCGCTGCCAATTTTTTCTCGAACTTCTGTGACTGTTGTTTGGAATAGTGTATCTATATCTGGGGATTGGTGTATAACTTTGCTAATAGCGCTCCACTGCTGTCGCAGTCTTTTTAATTGTTGTTGAACTGTATTATCTATTTGCAGATCATGATGTCCATTTTTTTCAGTGGATTTATACAAACTTACCATAATACCTACCTTATTAAAGTATTAAATATTTAACTTGCAATACCAGAGTTCCCCCAATACTGCACGGGTTTTGCCAAAAACTTAAATTTAATGTAGGTTGGGTTGAGGAACGAAACCCAACATTTATAAGGGTTTGTTGGGTAACGCTTATGCGCTCTACCCAACCTACCATTTTCCAAAACCCCGTGCAGTATTGAGAGTTCCCCTTGTTATGAATTGTGGATTACCAACAAAGAGGATTGAAAAATTTCACTAGTATCCAATGCGAGTACCATTTCTTGCGAATCGTTAATAAAGTATCCTTGTATAATACGAGATACTTGTGAATTAAATAACGCATGGTCAGGTGGATTTATATGTGTAGTATCCAGCAATTCAATATCAAGCAACTTATGCACTATTAATCCTAAATATTTATCTTGTTTTTCTACAACAACTGCCATAGTTGTAGCTCCTGAGCTTCTAGCGACAAATGTTGGTTGATAACCAAACATTTCATCTAAATCAACTAACCAAAGCATCTCGCTGCGCCAGTTGTAGATACCCAATACACAAGAATGCATTTGAGGAACACGACATATTTCACCCAAAGATATGGGCAAAACTTCTGTAATTTGCTCCAATGGAATTACAGCTGTGTCTTTTTCACCTAACTGAAAACTTAAAAATTTTTGTTTTGTTATCGATACCATACAAATTTTGGCTTTTGGAAATTAGAGATGCATGATAAAAAGGAGTCATTTGATAAAATACTAATTCCTCCATCTTGGTTATCCCTGAACTGGATAGATTTATATCTATTTAATTATTTGGTTTAATGTACTAATTAACTCTGTTTGATTTATGGGTTTAGAAAGATATGCATCCGCTCCCAACATCTTCCCCCACATTTTATCAGCATCACTATTTTTAGTGGAACAAATAACTATAGGTATTTTGCTAGTTTGAGGATTTTTCTTCAATTCTCTGCACATCTCAAACCCACTTTGACCAGGTAAAATTACATCCAAAAATATCACATTAGGCTTGTTTTTTTGTAATTTTTCTTCAGCTTCTTCACCACTCTTAGCGCTAATTACAAAATAGCCTGCTTGTTGCAAGTACTGACTGATAATCTCTCGATCTGCCAAACCATCTTCTACCACTAAAACAGTGTTCATGGTAAGTACCCACCCTTTAATTTCAATAATGAGAAATCACATCCGTAAAGAAGCCAGTAAAGATGTAAATTTTTCTTGGTATCTAATTTTGCTTGATTGCTTATAGAATCCGTGAGAGTGAAACCACGTATAATTGGAAGAGTTTATCGCTTTCGGAAAGGGAGTTCTACTTTGTCGGTTTCAAGTCACGCATACCTGAAGATTAGCCGTAGTTGGTTCTTTCTTAAGGTGCTTGTTGACTGTTGCGATGACTTTATCAGCAACCACAGGCTTGCTTAAAAAGTCTGTAGCACCAACGATCTTAGCCCGAACTCTATCAACAAGTCCATCACTACCAGTTAAAATAACTATAGGTGTGTTGGCAAGTAGAGAAATTCTTCGCAACTGGGCGCAGACTTCGTAACCATTGGCGATAGGCATAATCAAATCCAGAAATATTAGATCTGGCTTACGTTCAATAAGTATTGGTATTGCTTGTACAGAATCTTGAATACCTATAAACCTCAACCCTTGTGAAGTAAGAATCTTTTTTAAAATTTCATTTGTTTGAGGACTATCATCTACACAAGCTATTAATGAACCAGTTTCGATAACTGCTTTATCTAGCTTAGGCGCGGTTTGAGGGTGACTAAGTGGTAATGGTAAGTCAGCAACCTCTACCAATTCAATAATTCCTTTACGGATATAAGGTAGCAAAGAGCGACAGAGCACTAGTGAATCTTGCTTAACTCTAATGGCTAACTCTCGTAGAGTGTATTTGCCGTTGATTATATTCAAAAAGTTATTGTAAACTCTTTCACTTACTAATGCTTGGAGTTGTTCTGGCTTTCGCAAAACTGGTGCTAAGTTAGGAGAAATATTTGCTAAGCCTGCTTCAGCCCAATTCTTTAATGACTCGTACGTTTCTTTGAGAGATATATCTGCACTCGTGAAGCTAATTGCTGTATCTAAAATAACTTCATGATTGCGCTCGCAGCTAATAGAAGTAGAATTTGCTTGTTGAATTAGGTCAAACAATAGTTCTAATATTGTATGCTCAGCAGTAATATTAATTTGTTCCCGGCTGATTTGTTTGTCGTGATGTAATTTCCTCAATAGTTGATAATCCCAATGTTGAATTGTTAAGTCTGAGTTACATAACTTAATATTTTCAAGAGATATATGGGGGCAAAACTGCTCTAGATGTCTACGTAACCGTCGAAAAGTGTGACTCCCTCCTGTTGCCCAAACAATGCGACCTAAGCGATAATAAAAGCTCCAATCTCCTTTTGGTGTTTTTATGTCTAGTGTCCCATTAAATTGGACTCGACAACAGGTTTTAAATTCATCAATAAGGTTATTATAATTCAAAAATTCAGAGGTATTCATTCTTTGTTCCTCTAACTAAAAATATAAATTAATGCTATATATTAACCATCTCTGATTTTGAATGTGCCGAGGAATACTACTGAACTATATGATTTACCCATATCTTACGCTTTACCGTAGAAATCCGTAGGGGATCAAAAGGCTTGTGTTGAACAGGGTGTAGGGTGTAGGGTGTAGGGTGTAGGGAAAACGTAGGATAATGATCAGCCATGAGCAAACGAGTAATTGTAGTTGGCGCTGGTTTGGCAGGATTGACGGCGGCTTATGAACTCACTCGTGCTGGCTTTGATGTGCAAGTGTTTGAGGCTCGCGAGCAAGTTGGAGGGCGAGTCAAAACAGCCTCTTTAGGAACACAACAGCATGGTGAACTAGGTGCAGAGTTTGTCGATGATAACCATACAGCATTAATATCCTATGCCACTCAATTCAACCTCAAGCTTGAACCTGCCTATAAGTATCCAGATAACCTCTGCTATTACATTGATGGCAAATTCTATACTCAAAAGACGCTGAGTACTCAACAGCGAGCTTCCTTTAATGATTTGTATTACCAGTTGGACAAATTATTTGAGCAGAAAGCTGATCCTGCTGAAACGTTAGCCGAGTGGCTGAATATACACTCAGCTTCTCCCTTTGCTAGCAAAGTTATCTGTCAGCAATCCTATGGATTGTATGCTGCTGATCCGGAGTCGATAGGAGTTGGTTTCTTTACTTACAGCGCTACTTCCGGCGATCGCAATTTGCGAATTGGCGGTGGTAGTAGTCAACTGGCGATCGCGTTTGCTCACTTTTTAGGTGAGCGCATTCATCTAAACACGCCAGTCGTGAGGATTCAGCAGCAAGAACAAACCGTTGCTGCGAGTATAAAAACTATTCAGGGGCAGGTTGAAGCATTGAGTGACTGGATTATTGTCACAATTCCCTGGAGTGTCTTGCGAGATTTGCCCATAGAAGCTCCGCTTACACAGGTACAACGAGAAGCGATCGCTCAGTTACCTTATGGGGTATCTATTAAAACTTTACTTCAGTACCCCAACCGTTTTTGGCAGCAATCCAGTTTCGGGCTAGTTGTCGGAGATACACCTTATCAAACAATTTGGGAATCTACCTTAACTCAGGAAGGTGAAGCAGGAATTCTTGCTTGTACCAGTAGTGGAACACCAAGGCAAAATGTTGTAGGGCGTTCCATTGAGTTAGCGCAACAAACAGTATCCGGACTTTACCCGAATGCTCCGCAAGCGATCGCCACAGCAACTCATGACTGGGGTGCTGATCCTTGGGCGAAGGGAGCTTACTGCTACTTTGCTCCTCAAGATTTGAAAACTTGGCACTCTGACTTATCATACTCTGCTGGGCGAGTCATTTTTGCAGGAGAACATACTGCTCCTATTGAATATTGTGGCTATATGGAAGGAGCTATTCGCAGCGGACAACAAGCAGCAGAGCAAATATTGAGTCAAGTTGCTAGTTATTAGCTATAACCGATAGATTTAAGCGTACCTCAGTTGAGAGGGAAATCCTATAATTTAATGTTGTGGCTTAAAAACTTCAGAAATTAACATGGCAAATGATCCAGATTTATCATATTGAGCTATCAGTCTTCGGTACTCATGTTTTGTGAGCAGTTTACCAGCTACTATCTCAAATTCTGCTTTTTGAAAGCAACTACCACTAGCTGGTTGACAAATATTAACTAGCTGTGTTGTAGTCCCTTGTTAACTTTAGCACCTTTAGCATCACAGATTCCCCTAGCTGCACTTGCTGGCATTTTGATAGTAGTTAGTCTAGGGATGATTGAGTGGGAAGCCATTGGCTACTCTGAAGTTGAAAATACGTCTGATTCACATAGTAAGCAATCTTGAGGACAGTCGTGTTTTGTTATAGAGTCAGTGTAAGGATTCTTGCTTGAAACTCTTTTACAGCATCTAAAGATTGTCCAGTATTTTCTTGAGTTTAGCGAATTTTTAGCTACTAACACACGGTGCTTAATCAGTTTTCATAGCTAAAATTTTCTGAGCTACTGCTTCACTGACAGGCATCACTGATAACCGATTTCCTGTTCTAACAACTGTTAGTTCTTCTGGGCTAAATTTCTCTTTAAGCGTTGATAGTAAGATAGGTTTGTCAAACTTTTCAACAAACTCTGCTACAACTGTTTGCCAACGTGGTGATTCAAGGGTTGATTTTGGGTCATAGTATTTACTAGTTAGCTCAAATTGAGTTGGATCAGCAATACCTGTTTTTACTACGCGCATTAATCCCACAATACCAGGAAACTCTGTATTAGAGTGATAGAAAAAAGCTAAATCTCCAACCAGCATTTGACGAAGATAATTGCGAGCTTGGTAATTACGCACACCATCCCAGACAGTCTCACCCTGCTCTTGAAGGTTAGTTATACTGTAAACTTCTGGTTCTGATTTCATCAACCAATAATTCATGGGTAAAATATGAATGTACAAACTTTTTACTTTACCATCCAAATCTATTTTTAGAATATCTCAGTAGGATTTTATCGAAACATTTTCCCCAGGAAATAAATTTCTCCCACATTGCCGAGTCATTGTTAGTACGTAATTACCAGCGATCGCTAAGCGGAATTGAAGATTTTGGGTTTTACCTCTATGAAAGATAATACTTATTTACATTGAACTGGTATGATCGATACGTTCGTTATCTGTCATACGTCTAAGTTATTATTGTTCTTTGCTATTAGTTTTGTGGATCTACTAGTTAAATGTCAACAACACCAACCCCTCGTGTGATTCTAGAAACTTTGCTTCCACATCTAAAAGTGGCAGCGGGTTATGCCCGTCAAATTCAATCTCGTCTTACAGCACTTCCGGACAAAGCAGGTGGAGATAACGTTTTTGCAACTGCTTTAACTGATGCGGATCTTGCTATTCAAAATTTAGTAGAAGTGGTACTACTGGGAACTTTTCCCGAAATTCGGTTTTATGGGGAAGAACACGAACAATCTCGCAACACTAAATATTTTCGTTCTATTGAACTCGGTTCACATGATGATTACTTAGTCACACTTGATCCTATAGATGGGACGAGGTTTTATCTGGATGGACACTCGAATTATCAAATTATTCTTACTGTACTCAATACAGATGATTATGAAGCAGTGCTTGCTATCTCCCCTGCTGAAAACATTTATTTTTATGCTTTGAGAGGTGAAGGTGCTTTTAGTGGCTCGCTGGAGATGAATTTAAAAGATTGTACTCCTTTGCAAATAAAACCTCACGGCAAAAGAGTATTTTTGGGATTCAAAATGAGTCACTTAGCACCACCACTAAAAGGGCAATATGAAGTCATTAGTATAGATACCGATTACTCAAACAACTTCCAAACACCGAATCTCAACAATCTTCTTACTGGCGATTTTTGTGGAGCAGTGACAAGATCAGGTAACTTTATTGATGGTGGTGCCCTTGCTTTTCTAGCAAGAGAGGCTGGTTTTATTGTGACAACTCTAGAGGGTTATGACTTGCCACCGTTGCATACTTGTGTTGACTATAAGTTGCCTGGGCTCATAGTGGCTAACTCTAGGGAAGTTCATAAAGATTTACTTGCTGCTTTGACTTAAAGCACTCTCATTCTCGAAACTACGAAGCACTTCGATTTTGGACTATAAACATCATGGCTGCTCGACAAATTATTCGCATTGCTCAGGCACATCCTATGTCCCGCAATGATGCTTTTACAGCGTTTAGCATCAATGACCAAAACCTTGGATCTGACATTGATCCTTTCCTTCAGTTGGATCACTTCTTCATGAAACAGCCCACCTTTCCCGCCCATCCTCACGCCGGGTTTTCCGCTGTCACCTATTTGTTTGAAGATTCTGAAGGTTCATTTTTCAATCGAGATAGCCAGGGAGATTCTTCGCTGATTCATCCCGGCGATTTGCATTGGACTCAGGCAGGACGAGGTATCATCCACGAGGAAACTCCAACAAAACCTGGTCAGCTTTGTCATGGGGTACAGATATTCGTGAATTTGTCGGCTGCGAATAAGTTTACCTTTCCTCAAGCCTTTCATATTAATGCTGCAGACATTCCAATATTTTCAACTCCCGAACAGGGACGGGTGCGGGTTGTTGTAGGTAGTGCTTTTGGGTTATCTTCTCCCCTCACAGAGATTCTCACCCCAGTTACGCTGTTGGATGTGTCACTTTCTGCTCACACCACAATCATCCACGAGATTGATGCTGAGCAAAATGCTTTTGTGTTAGTGATTCAAGGACAGGGATCGTTTGGAGTACCAGGGCGATCGCTGCATGTTCACCAAGCAGGACTGTGTGAACGCACAAATTCTGGCTTACAGGTTCAAACAACTGATCAAAGCGTACAGTATCTATTATGTGCAGGTCTGCCTCTAAGTGAGCCAATATATGCTCAAGGTCCATTTGTCATGAATTCTGCTGAACAAATTCAGCAGGTTTATGCCGATTATAAGAGTGGTAAAATGGGGCATTTAGTTTAGCTATTATTGCTACATCCTAGCCCTTTCCTCGACCTGACAGCTTACTTTGAAAGTGTTACTAGCTGTAAGTGCTAAAAATAGTAAGAGAACTCTGATCCAGGGGAGTATGGGACAATGGTGCGCTTGAAATTATGGCAGTGGTTGGTGTTAGCAATACCCATTGCGACTATCGTGGGTTTCGTGGTAGTAGCAGCCGGGTTGCAGATTCACCAATGGGGGCTGAGTTGGATCTGGGGAGTATTTACTCTTATATTTGTTGCTTGGCAGTGGTTACTGGTGAGATGGACTCGCCCTGTAGTCAACCAAATAGAAGTTGTCATGGCGGATATCCGCTCGGAATTAGAATCTGCTATAGATAAATCAACGCCGCTACCAACTGGTAATGATGTTGCCAAGCGTGTAGAAACAGTCCTACAACAAAGCTTGCAAGAAACACAAAACTCTCCACCTATTTGGGAAGACTGGCAAAGTTTTTGGCAGCAATGTCAAAATCTGGTTGTTGCGATCGCGCACATCTACCATCCAGAAGTAAAGTATCCTCTGTTAAACATTTATGTTCCTCAAGCTTATATGCTAATTAGAGGAACGGTAGACGATTTGGATCGGTGGATGCAAAAGCTATCACCTGTTTTGAATCAGGTTACTGTGGGGCAGGTTTACCAAGCATACGAAGTTTACCGTAAGCTAGAACCATCCGCGCGTAAACTCTGGCGAGCATGGAACTGGGCACAGTGGCTATTAAACCCTGTTGTTGCAGTGGCTAAAGTTGCTAGTCAGCGCTACAAAGAGCAAGCAAATCAGCAGTTGCTAGTGAATTTGAGCCAGCAGATCCGAGAGGCTGCTTTAACAAACTTATGTAGGCAGGCGATCGCACTCTACAGTGGTAGTACACCACCAGTTTTAGATTCCTCGGTTTCCACACCAACCCTAGCCAAAGCAAAAACCCAAACCCTGCAAGAAATCTTAGCTCAAGCACAACCCGTTGAAGCAGTTGAGCAAAAATCTGTCAACATTATGCTTGTAGGTCGTACTGGTTCAGGAAAAAGTAGCTTAATTAACACACTGTTTCAGGCAGAAAAAGCCGCCGTCGATGTTTTGCCTAGTACAGATCAAATTCAGAATTACTTATGGCAAGCCGAAACCCACGAAACTCTTTCACTTTGCGACACTCCAGGCTATGAGCAAGTTAACCGTGCTGATTTACGGGAGACGGTACTTGACTATGCAACAAAGGCGGATCTGCTACTACTAGTCACCCCTGCTCTTGATCCTGCTCTTTTAATGGATGTAGAATTTCTCAAAGCTATGAAAGAAGCAGTTACAGATTTGCCTGTGATTGCTGTGGTTACACAGGTTGATCGTCTACGTCCTATACGCGAGTGGGCACCTCCTTACGATTGGCAATGGGGCGATCGCCCAAAGGAAGTTTCTATCCGTGAAGCTACTGAATACCGAATTGAGCAGCTAGGCGACTTTTGTGATTTTGTGGTACCTATTGTCACTGCTGACGTTAAAACTAATCGAGCCGCTTGGGGAGTGGAAGCTTTATCTTTGAGATTGATGGAAGCGATCGCACCTTCAAAACAGCTACGTCTTGCCCGCTTTTTACGTAACTTGGAAGCACGTTCAACTGCTGCGGCAAAGATCATTGATCATTATACTTTCCAGATGACGACAACGCAGGGACTAGCGGCACTGCTTAAAAATCCCATCCTCCAGTTCATTTCAACTTTATCAACAGGTTCGCCAAACCTAGCATATTTACTAGCAGAGAAAATTCCTGTAGAACAATTGCCTGTTGTTATTGGCAAACTCCAGATGGCGTACGAGATATTCTCATTATTAAGTGCAGAGAATATAAATAAGCTTAACTTTGATCTGCAATCTCTGTGGCCGTTGTTACTGGAAAACTCCTCTACACCTGATCGCAACGCTTGGGCATTTGGTCATGCTTTGATAGAGTTCTGGACTCAGAATTTGACAATCGAACAGCTACGGGAGCGGTTTGAGGCTTATCTTCAGTTGAATTAAAATGGAGCTATAGTATTAAATTCTAATGATGTAGCTATGTTACAAACGTTTAGAGCAACCTTAAAGGGAAACTCCTTAGAGTGGAAAGAGGAAGTACAATGCTTGTCTAAAGATGATCATCCAGTACAAGTGTTAGTTACAATTCTCGAAGAAGAGCCAATTGCCCAAAACAAAGGGCGCGGTCAGCGGATGGCAGCAGTCCTAGAGAAGCTAGCACAAGTACAAGCGTTTGCTGGAATTGATCCGGTAGATTGGCAGCGAGATGTGCGACAAGATCGAAAACTTCCAGGTCGGAATGAATAATGCTTTTGGATAGCAATATTATTATTTATGCTGCTCAGCCTGAGAATGACAAGTTACGTGAGTTTATTGCCGAACACGAGCCTGTAGTCTCAGCTTTGAGCTACGTCGAAACATTAGGATATCATCGTCTGAGCGAAATAGAAAGACAGTTTCTCGAAGAATTTTTCTCCGTATCAGTAGTTATCCCTATTTCTCAAGCCGTACTGGATAGAGCAGTCGCCTTACGGCAAATACAACGCATGAGCTTAGGCGATGCCATCATTGCCGGAACCGCATTGTCCCATAATTATCAGTTGATTACGCGAAATATTAAAGATTTTCAATGGATTGAGGGCTTACAGTTGTTGAATCCTTTTGATAATTAATAGATTCTGCATTTACGGTACTAGCGTTGTAAAGTGAAACTCGGTTCAATGCCACAACCGTCGCAAATTCAAAACAAAACCAGGTAACACGTCTTCACCAGACAACTCAGCGGGATTCTCTAACACTTCCACTGCTAATTCTGGTCGATAAATTTCTACCCGTCGCTGCTGCGGATCGATTAACCAACCCAGCCGAGCACCATTATCAATATACTCTTTCATCTTGGCTTGTAGAGGCGCGAGGCGATCTGAGCTAGAGCGTAACTCAACAACAAAATCAGGACAGATATTGGCAAAAGTTCCTTTTTGTTCCGAAGTTAGTGCTTCCCAGCGTTCCCGGCTTACCCAAGAAGCATCAGGAGAGCGAGTTGCTCCGTTGGGTAAAATAAAGGCAGTTGAGGAATCGAAGGCTTTACCTAAATCTTCGTTGTCTTCGTACCAGCGATCAAGTTGTCCAGTAAGACTGCGATTGCGTTCTCCAGTTTCCCAGCCTGTTGGTGGGTTCACAATTAACTCTCCTTGTGCTGTTCTTTCTAATCTTAAGTCTCGGTTGGCTGCTGCTAAGGCTGCAAACTGTTCCTGAGTAACGTACAACCCGATTGTCTTAGGCAACTCAATTAACAGGGTTTCTGTTTCTGGACTGGTAGGAGTCTGTACCATCTTAACCTCTTAGACAATAGGAATCCGGTGAAAGATGCTTACCCTATTAAGTAACACATTTTATCAAAAAGAATTCAGGAGTCAGAATTCAGGAGTCAGAAGAATAAATACTGGTAAAAACTTCATCTACTTGTTTCCGAGACAGGGGTTGAAACTTTTCTTAAAACACCATCTCCGCAATTCAGTGATCTGTTACCAGTTATCAGTGTTCAAGTGATAACTGATAATGTGGGTAGTGCATTCTGGCTCCTGAATTCTGACTCCTGACTCCTTTTTAGATTAAGTTTAATTTTCCGGCTGCTTAAAACCTTTAAACCTTTCTTGTGCTGCTTGAAACGCCTGCTGCATAACTGACTGAATTTTCTTGGGATCAGGTTTTTTCCCTCCCATTAAATCGCCAAAGTAAACGCAAGCTGCTTCACCCAACGCCCAGGTGTAGGCAGCAGCCCAAGATGCAGCAATGACACTGCCAAAACCGGGTATGAATTTGATTAACTCACGTGCGATCGCCTGTGCTAAGAAACCGCCTGCGATCGCACTCACAACACCACCTGCCTGAGATGGGGTGAGCTTTTGCCCATACAATGTTCCTAGTACCCCCACCATCGATACTTGTAAAGCAGTCAGCACAGGCATAGTGGCAAATGGTAAAGGGACAGCGGCGAGTGTTGCTGCCATTACAGCAAATGCTAGCATGTAGCGTCGTCCCGCATCCCGGTAGAGGTTACCGATTTGATCACCAGCTTTCTCATCTAATAGCTGATAAATTGCTTGAGATTCTGCTTTTGGGAGTAGATCTGCAAGAGCATTCAACAGTGCCTCTAAACCATAAAATACAGGATTGTAGCCGTCTTCTTCCAACGTAAAGTCAATCAATACGGTTTTATCGTACAATCCCGCAAAAGCTTCCTGTATTGCAGCGAATGCTCTATTCACTTCCTCATAGGTTGGTGGATAAGCCGGATGATCCTCTGTACCCGGAGGATAAATTTCATGTAAACACGTTACAGCTAGCAAACAGGGAATTTCTGGATATTTCTGACGTAATTGCTGAATAATTTGTCGTAAGGTATCGGTTGCAAAATCATTAATTTTGACAGTCAGAATCAGAACTCTGGCACGACGGGTTTCTTGTTGTAGATCTTCAACCAGTTCTTGGATAATCGTCTGAGTGTCTTGGGCTATATCCCCCAATCCAACCGTGTCTGTAAAAATCAATAAAGGTAGATCATTAGAAGGATAGGCGTAGCGCTCGGTGTGTTGGGTGTGGGGGCGGAATCCTTGACCAACAATTTCGGCTGAAACCCCTGTAAGTCCCCTTACTATGGAACTTTTTCCTGCTTGGGGTTTACCAATTAGTTGGGCTTGAGTTGTTGGGAGTTGCGATCGCACTGTCTCTAAAATTTCTGCGACTTGAGCTTCACTAACGCTAAACCACTGAACAACCGTCTTTGCCACTTGCTCTAGAGGTAGGTTTTTCGTCAAGCTTGATGTTGCTTGATTCCAGACCCCTGTAACCCGGTTCTTCCACGAGTTATGTACTGATTTAGTTGTTGTGCTATCAGTCGGTTCATTCGACTGGTGATCATGATCAGACGGTGAATCAGAGTTATTTTGCTCAGTCATTTTCTTCACAATGTTCAGATAGACTGTTCCTACTTATCAGATTGACACAACAGGATAATGTTTGCCTGCAAGTAGATTGTAGACTATGTAAGCCAGATTCGTGTATGTCGCTATCTTATCTTATAAGTAGGTCGGTACAAAACAATTATCATTGGTTCGTAGTTGCGCCGCCAGATGCTTTAAGCCGGGAAACCCGTAAGGGCGCACTGGCTCGCTTCAGCGCACCGATACCCAACTGCAAGGCTTTCAAGCAGTTTTACAAAACTTTACATAGTTCGTATCATTTTCGCTAGGACTTGGACTTACAGCAGTTTTGAGACAAATGAGGTACACCGATAGTCCAAGGGCAAACGGCGTTTGCCCCTACTAATGTACCTCACGCACCCTAGAGCGCGCTGTAGGTGTCTATTTTCAATTAATGAGTTCATATTGGTTCTTTTAGTACTGAAGTGGAGGGACTGATTTTCACTACCCAAAATACACTTTTATTCTTAAATTTTCTGAAACAGAATACATGCGCTACTTCTTTACGGAGAATTCTCTTATGAGCTACTTTAGATTTTTTGTCGGAAATACTTATTCATAGTAAAACAACATTCTTCCTCAATTAGTTTTAACAGTAGCCGATTCGGAAGAATTACAGAGAGTAATAAATTTATTAATCTAAACATACTTAAAGATACGGAAGCGCACTTTTAACATAGATTAAAGGCAGATTTTATTCTGTCTACTTGACGATGGAAACGGTTTATTTTTATCTTAACCAACTTGTGTCATCCTCAATTCTATTAATCAATTATTATTGATAATTATTCAAAAAGTATTGACTCTATTATCTATAAATTGTTAAGATAATTGATAATAATTGTACAGATTTTAGAGATATATGAAAGGTGTAAAAGGTGGATCTACTCCCAAACATGGAGAGGTAAAAAAGCAGCGTTGTGTTTGGACAACTACACAAGCTTGGGAAAATATTGAGCGAATTGCTAATGAGTTCATGCTCAGCCGTTCTGAACTGCTAGAGATGATCGGACAAGGACGATTAGAAGTTGTTAAGGTAAGCAAAAATAAAGCTGAATAATCTACTTAATATTTGCAACTTTTTAACAACACAATTAATGTATTTTAAATGAATACTGTTGTGATTTAAGTTATTGATATTTTTTGATTACAGTAAATAAAATAAGTTTTTATGGCAGTTCCACTAATACTGAACTGCCACATGTTACGCTATATACCTGATTTAAAAAATAATATACACCAGTAATTTTTTTAGTTTAAACTTACCGCTAGGAGCGGGCTTAAACAGAAAAGACAAGAGAAAGCATGAGGGAGTAAAACCAAGAAACGACTAACTAAACGATGTAGCGATAAGAAAAAGCACGAGTAGTGCCTCATAATTGCTGATAGGCGAGTAGTGGCGCTCTCGTTATAGACATAGATTGTGCTAGATTCGTATTGTAGCTTCTTGTGCTTGCGGAGCAATTTCTACGTTGAGCATCCTTATGATGATTGCAGGACTGAATTCTTCTTGCTCCGACGAGTAATAAATGAAGCAGCACCCACAATACCAATCCCAAGGACGCCTAATATAGAGGAAGGCTCAGGAGTTGCTTTAACTACCACAGCACCAGTGACGCTATTGTAGGCAGTGGCGACTGTGTGATTATCTGATTCAAATCCGCTTCCGCCAATATTGGTGAATTGAATTTGATCAAACGTTCCGCCAACATCGTAGAAGTTGAGGAACGCAAAGGGTTCTCCAGAATCTTTTCCCAGGAATTGCGTAGTAGGATTACCGTAGTAGTCACTTTTATTTTTTAACTTATCGATATAACTTTTCACGTCTGCAGTAGTGATAGTTTGTACAACCTTATTTCCCGAAAGAAATGTCAATACGTTACTAGCGTCTCCTGCAGACCACCAAAGTCCAAAGTAACTTTGTGGGGTGTTTAACGTTAAGGTAGAAACCGTTTGACCATTACTGGATCGGGTTGTGTCTACGTCAAAATATTTCCCTGTTCCACCAGCACCGCCATATTGATCCGCATTCACGATCAATGTCTTCGTATAGCTACCTATCTTTGTCCCTCCATTATACCAGTCAAAGCCTGCTGCGTTGTAACCTGTTTTTAGTGTTGGATCATCAAAGTTTTGTACATAACCATTAGTAAAATTTGATAATTGTGCGTTCTGTACTCCTGCGTTCTCTATCGAGATTGTAAAGGATGTAGCCATTGCAGGGCGTGTAATAGTAGCTAGTGATAAAACGACACCAGAGGCGATCGCGGACTTAATTAAAAGATTTTTCATTTTACAATCCTTCTTTTTGTTAAAATTCACCCTTTGAGCGCTTATTGTGCCATGTGCTTTTAGAGTCCAACATCAGAAGGAATACTACTTTTCAACTTTGACACCACCTAGCTATAAAAAGTAATTTATTGAATTTGATTTATAGAAAAAGTACTGATATTATGTTCTGTGATGTCTCTGACTTGATGTAGAAAGTGCGAACTTATCAGTGCTACAGTGTAAACAAACTTTAATTTATAAAAGGTAGTATTTTTTTATTTGGGAGTAGTTTATATTTTTAGGGTTTTGGACGAAGAACGTGTAAGGCAAAAGCGCATTAACCCTTAGATGATCGTGAAGTGCTACGCTCTGGGCGATCGCGTATAAATCTAGCCGGGATTTGATGATCAGTCTCGCTAAGCAGTTCTGTATGGCTTGACTAGGAAAAAAGTCACTCTTCGGTTAAGTACTTTTTTACTGGTTAGCTTAGGAATTTAAGTTGATGCGGAAATTCATACTAATCCCTAATACTAGTAATAGTTGCTATCAATAAGTTCTACACCTTCAAGTGCGAGTCTATAAACGCGCTAGCTTCCGCACGTAGTCCAAGCAAGGGTTTCGTCCAAGCAAGGGTGTAATTTGTCCTACTCATAAGGCATAACAGTTGCAAGTGTTTTGTCAAGTATAATTTTTAGGATATTTATGAGTCATCTTTTTAGACTACAATCTTCTTAAATGCATATTTTTCAACCCTCATATAGTAGGGTTTTCGTAGGGCATCTTCAGAACTGGCACATATCTTCTTGCACTTCTAGCCAAGGTAATAGTTACATATAATTTAACAGCCGCTAAGCTGGGAACAAGTTCTTACAGTATCGCTATGGTTTCTATTGCCCGTAAAAACCTACTTGAAGACATTCCTCGCTTCCTTGTGGCGCAGGCAGGGATTATGTTTGCTGTTAGCTTAGTAACTATCCAAACCGGGATCTTTAAAGGATTTACTGGTTCATCTGCCAAGTTAATAGACAATTCCAACGCTGATATTTGGGTTGCATCAGAAACGATGGTGTATCTTGATTTAACATTGCCACTGCCTTTAGCCGATATAAATCTAGCACAACAGGTGGACGGTGTAGATCGAGCAGAACCTTTAATTGCCAGTGGAGGTATGTGGCGTCACCCTGGAGGCGAGATTGCTCCAATCAGAGTTATTGGATTCGATCCACAGGGGCAATTGTTTACACCAAAAAATCTTGTACAAGGTAGTGTGAGTGCTTTAAAGCAACCTTACACCGTGATTGTGGATAAAACTAATGCAGGTTCTCTCAACGCCCGACAGATAGGTGATCAAGCTGAAGTCAATTCTTTACCTGTGCAGGTGGTTGGCTTGACTCAAGGAAACCGCTCAGTGGCGTCAAATCCTTACATGTTCACTTCCCTAGAAAGTGCTAATGCTTACTTACTGTCTGGTAGAACTGCAACCTTGTCGTGTAAAACCCGCTCAGGCTCGACAGACTTCCAGTGTACTAATATTTATGTACCCTCTGATCGAAGCTCTACTCCTCAGCCTAAACCTTTAGCTTCATCTGACTCTATTAGTTATATATTAATTCGAGCCAAGCCTGGTCAGAATCTGCAAGCGCTTAAGCAGAAGCTAAATGCTGCTTTACCCAGTACCCGTGCTTATACCCGTAAGGAAATGGCACAAAAAACACAAAATTACTGGCAAGAGAGAACTGGTATTGGTTACCTCCTTAGTCTTGGTGCAACCGTAGGTATCATTGTTGGAGTCATTATTGTTGCTCAAATTCTTTACTCTTCTGTCTCAGACCATATTAAAGAGTTTGGAACACTTAAGGCAATGGGCGCGTCTGACTGGACTATATACGGTGTAATTATTGAACAGGCACTATGGATGGCAGTTCTAGGCTATACTCCAGGTATGGTTTTGTGCTTGGGACTTGCAGCCTGGACATTAGCAACTCAAGGAATCTTGATTTTAATTACACCAGTGACTGCTCTTACAGTTTTTGGAATCACGATTGTGATGTGTGTTGGCTCGGCAGTATTCGCGATTCAAAAGGTCACTCGTGTTGATCCTGCCATTGTTTTTAAGGCGTAGCTTAAGGGAGCAGACTATCTATGGTAACTCTTATCTTTTTTAATGCTTTCAGTTCTAGAGGTGTAGACGAACTATACCAAAAGCGACATGGGCTCAACTATTTAGATGAGTAGAATATATATATGTTTAGACGAATATGAAGTTTAATTTAATTTTACTATAGCTTTACTATTTTTTTTAAGATTAACACCTTACTTAATAAGAAACTTAACAAATGAGTCCTATTAAAATTAACCCTGCTGTGTCAACAAAAAGCCAAAAGCCAATTACCTCTAAGTCAAATTCAACAAATACTGCCACAAAAGCCATTCTTGTTAAAGGCGTAGAAATGGTATTTCAATCTGGGCGACAGTCTTATCAAGTTCTTAAAGGAGTGGACTGGGAAATCCAAAACGGGACTATTCAACTGCTAATGGGACCATCAGGATCAGGTAAAACCACTCTACTATCGATTTTGGCTGGACTACTGACGCCGACAGAGGGAAGTGTCTACTTGCTTGGAGAAGAGATCACTCGGATGTCTCGTCCTAAATTGGCACAGTTTCGACTACAAAATATAGGTTTTATTTTTCAGGGATTCAATTTGTTCCCGGCGCTAACAGCATCAGAAAATATTGAAGTTGTATTGAACATTAAAGGAATTCGTGGTCGAGCAGCAAGAAATCAAGCGCAAGTGCTGCTTGAACAAGTTGGATTAGGAGATAAAGCTCATCAAAAGCCAAGTGATTTATCTGGGGGACAAAAACAGAGGATTGCGATCGCCCGCGCTTTAGCAGGTAATCCTCCATTAATTATGGCAGACGAACCAACGGCGGCTTTAGACTCCGTCAGCGGGCACACAGTCACTGATTTATTGCGCAAGCTGGCAAAAGAACAAGGCTGTACGGTTTTGATTGTAACCCACGATCCTCGTGTTTTAGACGTCGCTGACAGAGTTGCCTACATGGAAGATGGAATTCTTAAGCAAGGCTAACCCCCGCCCTTTGGGGAAGTCAAAAGTCAAAATTCAAAAGTCAAAAGTCAAAAGTGTTATAAATCAAGCCTTTTAGCTGTTTGAAATGGTTGGTTTATTTACGCGCCCGCTGTACTAATACCTTTAGGGAAATTAGTGGGCTACGCGCTTTTTGCGTCAAGTTTTGTAGCAGTCGTAGTCTCTTGTTTAACCTCAGCTTCTTTAGCAGCTGCTGAGAGATGGACAATATGCACTGAACAAGGGGCATGGTGGAGGACGTAATTACTTACACTGCCAAGAAATAGTTCTTTTAAACCAGAGTGTCCACGACGCCCCATTATAATAAGATCGGCGTTCCAATTACTAGCTAAATCACAGATAATTCGACCAGGACTACCAAAGTTTTGTGTGAATTCAGTCTCGATCCCCTGTTCATTTGCTTTGGCACAGAAGGATTGCAGCATCTCAATACCTTCATTCTTAAACGTGTTCCATTGTTTTTGGTAAAACTCGAAGGTTTGATCCCCTATCCCGGGATAGTAGTTAAAATTAGAAAAAACAGTCACATATGGACTACCTTCTTCTTCCGAAGATAAAACGTGTAGTAGCAGTAAGGTAGCGCCAGTGATCTTTGCCAAAGCAAGCCCTTGTTTAAAAATTTGTTCGCCCATTTCAGAGCGATCTAATGCAACTAAAATTCTTTTAAACATATAAACCTCGGCTTTTTATCAAAAAAAGGGAACAAGGAGAAGGGAATAGGGAACAGGGAACAGAAGAGAAGGGAGAGAAAAACTCATAGGTTAATTTTTTGTAAATACCTCATTTCTCTCACTCCCCTATCTTCCCACAGTTGCTTATTGCCTATTACCTATTGCCTATCGCCTGTTCCCTGTTGATATTTATACATTATTTATACATCAACAATTTGAGGAACTTGTGAGGAAAGCAAATATAGCAGCCCTCGCCACAAAAAATTACACCAGAAGGCAAATATCAATCTTTCTGGATGTTGGGGCAAATTCTATCTTCTGGCTTAGTTGTTAAACTATGCCATCCTGAAAGTAATTCCCTCAATTCACCCTGTAAAGTTAATAAATGCTCAATTTGCTGATCGATCTCTGATATTTTATCTTCTAGCTTCTGCTGAATTTTATGACAAGCAGGTTTACCTTTATCATAAACTTGCAGAATTTCCCCAATCTCTTGCAGACTTAAACCTAAGCTCTGACAGCGCTTAATAAAGGAAAGACGAGTTAGTACATCTGATGAAAATTGTCGGAATCCCCCCTCTGTTCGCCCTGATGAATTGAGTAAACCTAAGCTTTCATAATAGCGAATTGTCCTAATAGGAACTCCGCTTAATTCTTTCACCTGACCAATTAAAAGCGGTTTTTGCTCTTGACTTAACACGAAACATTTCTCAGATCAATAGAGTTTTTTTATTTTATCTAATTCTTTACATTCTGAGAATGGGGAATTACGGCTTTGTTGTTAGATTTCGGGGCAGCAATGTCGCGTGAGATGTTACTTTGGGTCTTTGCTCGCAAAAGAACTCAGAAAAAGAAGTGGCTTTGCCACTTCTTCAAAATTCCCAGGTAGAACCTAAAGATAAGTATAACGAGTATTGTGACTATAAACCGTATAATCTTACACTTATTAACTTAAGCCAAATTGCAGACGTTTTCGTTATAACTTTGACATATATTTACACATTAATATACTTCACCTGGAACAATTATGCCTAAAATTTTTTGTATGATTTTGATTTGATGAGTACGGATTACACGAGTGCGTTTTGCGTCAAAGCTTAAGCCTATTAACAATAGTAACCGTTAATGGTCTTGTGTTGTGTAGCCTCAGCTTATACTCGCGATCGCCACCCCACAACAAAATTTTAGGCAATCTCGTCCTCCTGGTAGAAGCTAGGTATGTGGTAAGAGACCAAATTATGAGATAAATATGAAAGAATTTAGCTCGTGATCGCAATGCCCCTGAATACAGAAACACAACCCAGTCCCAGTCTTCCTGAAGTTCACCGCAGCATTTCCGTTCCCGAAGGCAAAAGCTTCTGGCGTAAGCTCCTGGCTTTCGTGGGACCTGGCTATTTAGTTTCCGTGGGTTACATGGATCCTGGAAACTGGGCTACAGACATTGCAGGTGGAGCGCAGTTTGGTTATACACTTTTAAGTGTAATTTTGCTTTCTAACTTCATTGCTATTTTGTTGCAAGGTCTGTGTGTGCGTCTGGGAGTTGCAACAGAACGAGACTTAGCTAAATCTTGTCAGTACCAATTTAGCAGAAGAATAAACATTTTGTTGTGGATACTTGCCGAGATCGGCATTATTGCAACGGACATAGCGGAGGTGATCGGCGGCGCGATCGCTCTAGAATTATTGTTTCACATCCCCTTGATAGTGGGCGTATGCCTCACCAGTTTGGATGTAATACTCTTACTCTCACTACAGCGCTACGGCTTTCGGTACATTGAAGCTTTGATTATTACCTTAGTATCAAGCATTGGATTGTGTTATTTGGTGGAGGTATTCTTTGCACGCCCTGATTTGGCTGGAGTTATCACAGGTTTCGTGCCTCAAGCAATCATTGTCCAAAAACAGGAAATGTTATATGTTGCTCTAGGCATTTTGGGTGCTACTGTTATGCCCCATAACTTGTATCTACACTCTGCACTGGTGCAAACACGAGCTTGGCAACGCACTCCAGAAAAGAAACGAGAAGCAATCTACTTTGGTACAATAGATTCAACTATTGCTTTATCTTTGGCGCTGTTTGTTAACGCAGCAATTTTAATAGTCGCTGCAGCCACCTTTCATTTTTCTGGTCATCAACAAGTAGCAGAAATTCAAGATGCTTACAAATTGCTGTCTCCTCTCTTAGGGGTGAAGGTTGCTAGTTTGCTTTTTGCCTTGGCTTTACTCGCTTCTGGTCAAAGTTCAACTCTGACGGCAACCTTGGCAGGACAAATTGTCATGGAAGGCTTTTTAAATTTGCGCGTTGCTCCCTGGTTACGCCGTCTAATTAGTAGACTAGCAGCAATTATCCCTACTCTGATTTGTATTGTGTTGTTCGGAGAAGGTGGTACTAACAAGTTGTTGATTTTCAGCCAGGTACTGTTAAGCTTCCAGCTTTCGTTTGCTGTCTTTCCGTTAGTCATGTTTACTAGCGATCGCCGGTTAATGGGTGAGTTCGTTAACCCGTTGTGGTTGAAACTAGTTTCGTGGAGTATCGCATTTATAATTGCAGTTTTGAATCTTTGGCTTATCTCGCAAAGCGTTTCAAACCTTTTCCATCATAGCTCCTGAATAATCGGCAATAGGGAAAAAGGAATGGGAAATCCATATAACCCATTCCTGAAAACATACAGAACCAACCAATAAAATCGAAGGAGAAAATACAAAACTACAGGAGTAACTAACTTCAACGTTCAAACATTGACAGATTAATGTTGATACGCCTACGTACTTAGATACGGAAATATTATTTATCTATTCACCATCAAAAACCTCCAGTTTTTGAGAAATACTTTGAAAAGAGCAGCTTTAAAGAGCCTCATTGGTTGCTTATTCCAGAAGTAAGGTGATTTACAGAAATAAATATACCACCGCCGTTGGTTTCGGCTTCGCTCAACCAACTGAGAGATCGCGAGTTGAGCGAAGTCGAAACTCGCATTTCCCAGGTATTTTCTTTCTTGGAAATCACCTAAAAACCTTAATTCTTCTCACCAGCAGCAACTATTTCGACGTTTCCTTTTTTAATTGCTTCTAACGCTTCGCCTTCAAGATCTTCTTGCTTCTTCTCGGCTTCTTCTTGATCTTTGGATATACCGACCAGCTTTTGAGCATTTTCTTCGCTTTCGAGGATACCGAATTCAACCAATAACGCCTCGAGTTCATCCATCTCAATTGGTGTAGGAATAGCGAGAAAATCATTGTTGATAATTTTGTCGGCTAACGTGCGATACTCGTGCGCTTGATTGCTATCAGGTGCATACTCGTTGACGGTCATCCGGCGTAATTCAGCGTGTTGCACAATGTTATCACGCGGTACAAAGTGAATCATTTGGGTGCTTAACCGTGCTGCAAGTGTACTAATCAAGTCGATTTCTCGGTCAACTTTCCGGCTATTACAAATCAATCCACCTAAACGCACGCCGCCGGTGTGGGCATACTTAAGAACACCTCGTGCAATGTTGTTGGCTGCAAACATCGCCATCATTTCACCAGAGGTTACGATGTAGATTTCTTGAGCTTTACCTTCACGGATTGGCATCGCGAAACCACCGCACACAACGTCACCCAATACGTCGTAGGAGACGAAATCTACATCTTGATAAGCACCATTTTCTTCTAAGAAGTTGATGGCAGTGATGATACCCCGACCTGCGCATCCAACACCAGGTTCAGGACCACCAGATTCCACGCATCTGATGTTCCGGAAGCCGTTGATTACGACTTCTTCGAGTTCAAGATCTTCCACTGCACCTCGTTCAGCAGCTAAGTGCAGTACAGTCGTTTGAGCTTTACAGTGCAGAATTAATCGGGTGGAATCGGCTTTCGGGTCACATCCCACAATCAAGATGCGCTTACCCTTTTCTGCCATAGCTGCAAGGGTGTTTTGGGAAGTGGTAGATTTACCAATACCACCTTTGCCATAGAATGCTATTTGTCTAATGTTTTCGTCGGACATGATGCGTTATCCTAATGTGTTTCGTCGTTGATGAGGCTTTTGTGCTGCGAATTTACGGTTGTCACCGCATGTAGAACGTCGCTGGAGGCGATCGCTCTACAGCAGCAAGAGTTGGATGAAAGAACATAACAATGTTTCCTATTAATGCTATATAGTGTCAGCGAGACACTGATGTGAATATATTTAGCGAGCAGGTTCCTCGCATTACAAACAGTTCCACCAACTCAGGATCCACCTGAATTTAGTTGCTTGCTTTAGAAAGCAGAGAATATCTGCAATCATTTGTAAGCAGCAGTACAAATATGACTGTTTCTATACGAATAAATTGTCTAAATCTCTATAGTTGTTGTATCTAGATTTGAAGCGGATTCAGCAGAGCAAATTAAGGAGTATTGAGTTTAGATCAATTTCTTCTTAAAGTTTTTTGCGTTTTTTATTCACACTTTAACCATAACATACAGTTAGCCAATTTTTTTGCCAATAGCTAATTTATTTGCCAAAAAAATTGAAGAGCACACCTAAAGGATTATTTCTGTTAGTAGATAACTATCGAGGTAATCCATGAGAATATAATTTCGTTTATTGCTCGCGTAGCTTTTAAGACATCGTCTAACAACAATGAACAAATTAACTCTTGAACCATACATCGTAAAAGTAACAAATAAAGGAAAAAGCGTTTTTGCAAACCGATTCTTTCGTAAAGGAGAGACTGTGGTGGTTGGACACCGAATCAAGATCCTGCCAGACAGAACTAAGCACTCTTTCCAGATGGATTTTGACCTACATATAGAATTAGATGAACCAGCACAATTAATTAATCATTCTTGTAGCCCAAACACAGGGGTTCGGAATAATAAATTTGGAGGTTACGATTTCGTTGCATTGGTTGATATTCCCTATGGAAGCGAGATTACATGGGACTATGAAACAACAGAGTATATTTCCATTGCAATTTCAAAATGTCTTTGTGGCTCCCCTGAGTGTAGATTAAAACCCCTTGGATTCAAATTCCTCCCTGTGGAAATCAGGAAAAAGTATGGTGAGTTCATCGCCGATTACCTCAAAAGGCGGCTTCCCCCAGGGTAACCCAACATCTATAAGGGTTTGTTGGGTAACGCTTATGCGCTCTACCCAACCTTAAGTCGAATCGCTTTTTACTGTCCAAGCTAGGGGGCATAACTTTAGACGTGACGTTTCTTTGTCAATATATATTAATAACCTGTAGTAGCTTTCACCTGCACTCGTTGGGGTTCACTGTTAAAAGGACATCCTAACTGGGAACACAAAGCACCCACTGCAGCTGATTGTTATCGCTATGTGCTGCGCGATGCTCCTTTAGGAGCCGCCAAAGGCGATCGCTCAGTATACTTAGCACTCACCGCCCCTAAAACGATACAGCAATTAGAAGAAAATCTTTCTGTTCTCGATGCACCTCCACTTTCCTCTCAAGAACTTGCCCAGTGGCGTTCATACGGGGACTTGATCTATGGCACTGGGCAAGATGCATTTGATACTCAATGGGTTTGAGATAAACTAGTCTTCATCATTGGATATTTCATCTACCGCAACGTCCCAAGGTACTCCCATATTAGCTGGAGGAGAAAGGTGAATTTTGGCACTGTTAGAAAACTGCTTTAAGCTGTTGACGATAAGAGGAATAACATTGATGATATGCCAGTAACTTTCTATGTCGTAGCAGAAAATAACTAACGTGATTGGGTAAGAATTAGCCTTGAAATACCAATGGCAATATGACAATAAAACGCGTACCGTGGAAGCACAAGATTGGTAAAAATGTCTACCGATAGCTTCTGCAAGTTGCCGCATGAGTATCTCATCAAGCAATGTGGCTTTTACTGGTGGCAAATCATCTGCTGGAAGAAAAGATCTAGTCATATATAATTTTGCACTTCCTGGTTATAACGGGTCAAACTTTCAAGATTTTTTTGAAGCTCAAACGAGGACGGTTTCAGTGCTATGGTGTGTAAGTTTAATTCGTCCTGAAACTTTTTAATTTTGTCCCGACAAGTCACTGCATCACCAATAATAGAATTTTCAATTAAGTAGTCTTCATCAAAGACACTTTTTTGAGTATTCAATAGTTTGAGATGGTGACTGTCATTCCCATCATTTTGTTGGCTTGCAGTAAAAGCTTTCATCCTTTTACTAAAAGTACGGATAAAAGGTAACGCCTCACTAACTGCCTCATCATAAGTGCGACCAACAAAAAAGAACCGTGCTAGCATGAGTTTATCAGCACCACTCGAATTAAAAGCACGGTATTTAGCAACGTTGCTTTTGAGTGTATTTAAGGAAAAAGGTGGTCCCCCCATTAACCCAAATGAATGAGCAGCAGCAAAACCTATCGCTTCATCGTCGCTAGTTGCTATATAGACGGGTATATCTGATTGAAATGGTTTTGGATAAATTGTGACGCTGTTGCACTCATAATATTTTCCATGAAACGATACATCATTTTCATACAAAAGCTTGTGGATCAACGTCAGTGCTTCTAGTGTTTTGGCACGGGATTCACTCGTGGGTGTTGTGAAATGCTTGTTTTGTCCAGGAAAGGGACCACCCTTAGCAATCCCAAAGATGAGCCGTCCATCGCACAAGTTATCTAACGTAGCAATATCTTCTGCAACATTTATAGGGTTGTGAAATGCTAGCAACACGGCGGCTGAACCCAATTTGATAGTTGTCGTCATGCTCGCCAAGTGTGCCATCAGTACCAAAATTGAAGGGCTACAACTGAATTCGTTGAAATGATGCTCTGTTACCCAGGCTGACTCAAAGCCTAGGCATTCTGCATGTTTTACTAGTGCAAGTTGCTCAAAGATACTACGACGAGGATCTTGGTGATGGTTTTCGTAGGTGCAAAAAAGTCCGGTTTTCATTTGTTTTGGGTTAATGACTGTAGATAGGACTTACGCCATTCCCGCGTTGTCTGTATGTTCTACTGAAGAAGCACACTTGTTTTATAAAAAGGAGTCAGGAGTCAGAATTCAGGAGTCAGAATACACTATCCATAAAGGGATACGGATAGTGTTTTAAGAAAAGTTTCAACTCTTGTCTCGATAACGAGTAGACGAGGCTTTAACTAGCATTTATTCTGACTCCTGTCTCCTGACTTCTGAATTCTCTTTTATAAAGAGTCAATTTTTACTTTTGAACTCTATTAAGTAGTTTCTTACTTGAGAGACATTTTCAGTCTAGTTTTTAACGTACAAAAAGGGCGGCGAATTAACTTTTTATTAATCCTGTCTTCTGTTTCCTCAAAAACAATGAAGTGCTTCACCAAATCTAGGAACCGTCGCTTGTCAAAAATCCCTTGAGCTAGCACCTCTAACTCACTAGCTCCTGACTGTGGAAAATCTTCGCCATCAATCGTGTGCCAAGGAAAAAATTCTCGACTTTCACAAGTTAACGTACCAACTCGTGCGTAATTTCCAGCACAAATGACCAGTAATGTATTGTAGTTAAACAATTTTGGGATCTGTTGTCTATAAGTTTCAAGACGCTCTTTAGCGATTTTAAGCGGTTTTTTTTCTTTCCCCGGGTTAATGTTTACTATAACTGCCAACGGTAACCCATTGATAAAGACAACTACATCAGGACAGTGAGCATAACTACCTTCAACAACGGTAAACGGATGAATTACTAACCAGTCATTTTTTGCTAGATTAGACGGATCTATCAGCCACACTTTGTCACGGACTATTTTGTCATTAAGGAGATATTCAACTTCAACTCCTTCAGTTAGAAGTTGATGAAAGCGACGGTTATTTCCTAGCACATCAGGAGCTTCTATAGAAGTAACTTGACAGATAACTGAGTATATGATGTCTGATGGTATTGTCGGGTTAATCTGCCGCAAAGCCTGACTTAAGCGATCGACCAAAACTACCTCAGTGTAGTTGCTTCGTTCTCCCTTGTGTCTACCTAAGATGATATCTGGCTCTAATAGAACTGTATAACCAAGAACCTCAAACCAAGTCAGTAAATCAGGAAAAGCAACAGAAAATACTGTAAAACCAAAGTGGTGACGAAGCTTGATAGGAAAATTACTGAGTTTGACAGCTGTTCTTCTTATAGAAGCACTCCTCATAAGGTCTAGAAAAGCTAATTTTTTGTCAATACATCTGTCTAGCTGACGGTGGTTGGTATATTCTCAATCGATTATATTGTCGGTTTAGTAACCATCTAAGCTTATATTAGTCGCAAAAATAGTATCGATTGCTGCTATTTTACCATTTTTGTTGGTAATTGCTGCTCAAGCTGAATGTGATAGAGAAGCGCTACCGCCTTCGGGTGCAGTTTTCAATATGAGTACTGGAGTGTAGAGGATTTAGTTTGTAGTCGCGCTACCCTACGGGAAGCTACTTTGTGTCTATAGCGCTGAAGCGCAACTACGAACCAACGCGTTTGGATTAAGGCTGTGCGAAATAGTGAGGTTTAGAGCTCAAATCTGGAGCCGATCGCACGACGATGCGTCTAATGTTGCTCACGTAACGTCCACCTTTTTGATCACCTGGCACTACTAGACGGGCAAAACCTTGATCTGTTAGCAGTGTTTGATTATTGGATGAATCTTCCTCTGCATATGCAACGAGCACTTGCTTACCTTCAAAGTTTGGTTCAATTTCTCCCACTGCCACAACTGCTTGATAACAGTCTGTACCTTCTGCGACGACGTACTGTCGTAGGAAGTAATTTTTTACATTGTTTACATTTGTATTGGTTTTAAGCCCTCCCACAGACTGAATCAGCTGCCATAGTGGTACCCCAATATAAGTATGGGTTTCTTGACCTTGTCCTGAAGCAAAAGTAACAGTGACTTTGGAGGCTGGCAATGCTTGGAGATCTGATAAGGTAAAAGTTTTGCTTTCCTTAACTTGACCACTCACGCGAAATTTCTCTGAAGTGCCACCAAGACACTGTGTATATTGTTCCGAGGCAGAGTAGTTCTTTTCTGCTAAAGTAGGCTGTCCTAAACCTAACATTGATAGCGTTAACGATACAATTGCAATCCGGCGAGAAATATGCATATACCAACTTTAGTTATTATGACGAGTGAGAAAACAAACCAATAGTTCTAGCGCAGAAACTATTGGTTATTGATACTAAGAAGTGTTCCTCAGTGTTAAATTTATCACACTCAAAAGCACAATAATTGTATCAGGGCACACTTTTCTCCAACAAAGTAGGTATATCGTTTTTTAAATGAATATGAACACACTTATGCCAGCAAATATCAAGCAATTAAGTAAATATTAAATCCTCGCTAAGTAGTCAAAGTAAAAAATTAAGTACTGAGTAAATTATCAGGCGATAAACAAAAGATTACAAATCTTTTTACTAAGCAATCTGATACGAAATAGGTACATTAAGACACATAAAAATTTTTATCCTCTGCTCCTCTAGCACTCTGCTATTTTTAAGTCAATTTGGTGCATTCCAAGCTAAGTCAAAAAATTCCAATGTAGGGGTGGCTGCCGTTGGGTGCAAGTTTTCGCGGCAGATAAATGTGTAAATTTTTTTCAGTATAAAGCTCCCTAATATTGTTGTTATGTTGTCCCGTACGGCAACACACTATGTATGAAAAATTTAAGCTACGCTACCCTGTAAATAGGCTAACGCCGTCTACAGATTTTACTTAATTCATATTATTCTTGGCGACTTACGTAAAAATGATTCAAATAGTCGAAAATTGGTACAATAAAATGTTTTTTTTGAAAGAAATTAGGACTAAATTTAAAGTTAGAACCAGATTATTAAAATTTATTTCTTACTTGCAAATCATTCATCAATATATTTTAGGTAGTAAGCCTACTACGTTAAAAAAATGGTGTGCCGAGATTGAAGTTTTTCCAAATCAAGAAGAAACGAAAATTCTTCCTCGAGACTGGTACCTTTTAATCCGAAAACCTGAAATAATTCAAAGAAAATTTCCCATTAGTTTGGATGAGATAGAACTGAAGAAATTTCAGGTTTATTATTCCAAGACGACTCAATATAGAAAAATATCCGAAGTTTTTTTATCGTGTCTTAGTAAAGCAAAGATTATTAGTAAAAATAATTATGATGGATTTTATCCTCTATCTTCTGAAGGAAATGTTTCCTAAAACTAAAAATCAAGTTGATGGGTGCTACTGGACTTTAGCAAACTCTTGTGGACATAATTATGCTTTTTTAACAGGTTCAGTGCCAGGGTTAAATATAAAAGATACAAACACAGTCATTGCAACTGGCTGGAGTAACAGAGAAGATAGAAATAGAGACTTTTATGTATCTTTAGATAAGCTTAAAGCATTGTTGGATATGTTGTTATGATGGCATGGGGCATGGGGCATGGGGCATGGGACATAGGGTTTTAAGCTTTTCCGACTAATAGAGTAAATGTAACTTAAATGTGGAAAAGCTTATCTGATAACTGATAACTGATAACTGTTAACTGTTAATCATTCAACCACCTCATTAACAGGGAATCTGTCAATCAACTGCATAGCACGATTAGCATTTTTGTACAGGGATTCTGACAAGTAGGGTACATGAGGAATCTGGGATAATAAATCTAATGTTCGACGTAGAATTCTCACCACATCACCTTCATCTAGGCTGGTATTGTCGCACAGTTCTACCCATTCCATTCCTAACGCCCATTGTTCTACTAAAGCAATTAACTCAAACTCTAACCATATAGGTAAAGCCACGTTATACCGACGTTGTGACTGGAAAATCTGGCGACGAATGCCCCGCAACTTTGTCAAAGCTTCTGCAACTTCATCACTGAGATCAAAATTAACCCTACTGTCTGGACGTGGGGTTTCTGTCACTAAAGCTGCTGCTGCTGCTGCCAAATGGTGAGGATCTAAGTTCTCAAGTTCGCCACTGGCTAGTGCTAAAGCTAGCCATAATTCATTTTCTCCCCTAATTGCTGCGGCAATTTGACCAAGCTGTGTAGGAAGTAGGTTATCTAATCCTTGAAAGTGCTGTAAAATTTGAACCAGATGGAGAAACTCTTCCCAGTGACGTTGGGACTGTTGCTGTACTTGTGCTTCTAACAGTTGAATTTCTGTTTCTAATTCGGCAGCGCGTGTTTTGCTTTTAGCAGCAGTAGCAATAGTGCTTGATTGATAAAGAGGATGAGCTTGTAATTCTTTTGCAAGAGCACTCACTCTACTGAGTTGTTCTACCACTTCTGGCGGCATCTTCAAAGACTCTCTTGGATCAGGAATTGCCTGTGCGATCGCTGCTGAAAATTCATCACCACGACGCGATTGACCAGATTTTATCGGCAAATCTGCTGGTGGTACTAAATCAGGCGGCACATCGACGCGTGGAAGTTCAGCGTACAAATCCACAACATCTGAGGCTGTTACCACATACCAGCGATTATCTTGCCCCAAGCATACCAGATAAGGACTATCACTCAAACTTGGTGCTTTCCCTACTAACACTGCTGTTATAGGCAAAAATGATGTTATTTGTCTTCCCTTAAGACTTAACAGCGTCCCTGACACGGCAAAACCTAACATCATTGCTAATTCTTCTTGTCGGGCTTCTAGTGCTTGCTGTTGAAGCGTTTTTAAGAGTTTTTGCTCTACTTTTAGGCGTTGTCGCAGTTTCTCATAATAAGCCATTTCGGCTTCGTCAACGACTCTACTTTGCGCCTGAAGTTCGGCAAGTTGTGTTTTTAGCTGGGCAATATACTCGTACTGTGGTCGTAGGTGTAAGTTTGCTAAGTACTGCCCAAAGCTGCGTTCCATCAGCTCTCTGACGTCTTCAAGAGAATGGGTTTGCAGTAAGTTCAGTACCATGCCATAACTTGGCGTAAACTGACTAACTAAGGGATCTGGTTTAGAGGTTGCTAAATACGCTGCTTCTTTTGCTCCTTCAAAAGGAGTTTGCAAGGTTACTACGTGTCCTCGTTCATCCATTCCTCGACGCCCAGCTCTTCCTGCCATTTGCAAAAACTCAGAAGCATTTAACAGGCGGTGTCCGGTATCGGTACGCTTGGAAAGTGTAGAAATTATGGTTGTTCTGGCTGGCATATTAATTCCTGCCGCCAGTGTTTCAGTAGCAAATACTACTTTAATCAATCCCTGCTGAAAAAGTTCTTCTACCAGTACTTTCCAAGCGGGTAAAATACCAGCATGGTGAGCTGCAATTCCTCGGTAAAGGGGTGCAATATGTCCAGAACGTCCTGCATCAGGATTCCGGCTTAGGAATTCATCAATTTGAACTCGCAATTGATATGCTTCGTCTGGATTTACCAACCACAAATTACCAACTTCTGCAACTGCTTTATCACATCCCCGTCGGCTAAAGATAAAGTAAATTGCTGGGAGCATATCCCGCTCTTGCAGCTGGTTGAGAATATCTATTATGCTAGGAGCTTCTGGTCTACCACCTTTACCCCTATCTTTATCTCCCTTTTTCTTTTTCTTTAATAGACGAGGGTTAATTTGAGTTTTTTGGTCATTCAGTAGGGGAAATAATCCTTTGGTGTTGCCAAAGTGAAATTCCAAAGGAACTGGACGAAAATCAGAATAAATTAAATCAGTTGGACCATGAACTTGGTTCAACCAATCAGTTAGTTGCTCGCTATTAGCAACTGTTGCGGAAAGGGCTACCAGTTGAATTTCATGAGGGCAATAGATGATGGATTCTTCCCAAACCGTTCCGCGTTGGCGATCATTCATGTAGTGGCACTCATCTAATACCACTGCCTCTACATCCACTAATGAAATACCTATTTGCCCGATAGGTGTTCCATAAAGCATGTTACGGAAAATTTCGGTGGTCATCACCAAGATCGATGCGTCTCGGTTGATAGTGGCATCTCCGGTTAGTAGCCCGACATTATCAAATCCAAATTCTTCGCGAAAGTCACGTAGTTTCTGATTTGATAGTGCTTTTAGGGGAGTTGTGTAAAATACTCGTTTTCCTCGTGCCAACGCGCGATAAATGGCGTACTCCCCTACTAATGTTTTTCCTGAACCGGTGGGCGCACAAACAACTACAGAGCTTCCAGAATTGAGGGAAGCGATCGCATCGTTCTGGAATTGATCCAGCTGAAACGGAAATATTGAATTTGGGTCAACTTCTGGACACAGCGCGGGGTAATTCACTCAATCACAATTGCAACCAGACTTTTTACTATATTAACTGCTCTTTTGTCAACTTAGTTAATTATTAACTATTAATTGTTTGGTTGTTGGTTCTTGAAAACCGCTAACCATTAACTACTAACAACTAACTACTTTCCCAATTCCTGGGAGCGGGCTGTCGCAGCTCTTACTGCTTCAATTATAGCTGAACGGAATCCAGATCGTTCTAATTGGACAATGCCAGCAATTGTTGTCCCCCCTGGACTGGTAACACGGTCTTTTAGTTCTGCTGGGTGTATTTTGGTTTCTTGCAGGAGAGTAGCTGTTCCGAGAACGGTCTGTAATGCTAAGACATTAGCGATCGCTCTAGGTAAACCTGATGCCACCCCTCCATCAGCGAGCGCTTCTATAAGCATTGCTACGTAAGCTGGACCCGATCCTGATAGTCCTGTAACTCCATCCATCAGAACTTCTGATACTTCTACTACTTCCCCCACCGCTGAAAAGAGATTTCGTGCTATTTCTTGGTGGTTCGGTTTGGTATAAGCACCTAGACATATTGCTGTCATTCCTGCTCCAACTGTTGCCGGGGTATTAGGCATAGCCCTAATTATTGGCAACTCAGGGAAAGCAGTTTCAAGCTGGCTTAAAGACACACCAGCCAATATGGAAATGACTAGTGGTTTTGACTCTATTGTAGCGACAACATCTGCTAATTCTTGAGCGATCGCGCTAAAAACTTGGGGTTTTACTGCCAACAAGACAACTTCTGTTGCTTGAGAGAAAAGTACACGATTATCTGCCGTCACAGCAACCTTAAATCGATCCTCCAGAAAACTTTGACGGTAGAGATCAGGTTCGCTGACTTGGATTTCTGACGGCTTATAAATACCGCGAGCAATAAGGCAGGATAGGAGCGCTTCTCCCATAACCCCGCCACCAATTAAGCCAAATCTGACTGACAAATTAATGTTCTCCACTCAAACTAGTATGTATTCCTCTAACACCCCATTTCTTCAGCAACCCGGCGTTTGATGCAGGGCGAGGATGTCTTTGTCTTTGCCCCAGCCCCATTTTTCATCCCCACCCTACTTGATAATGGGTGGGGGATTTAGATGGAGTTAAGTTAAACCTCAACAAGCAGAGGAATAGCAGACTATTTTTCCTGTCCTGAAGATTCACACCGATACTTAATTTGATAATTTTAATGGTTAAAGCGTATTGAAAAGCCCTATATTTTATTGGGCCATCCGATTAACCTCATTTCCCCACACTGGGTTTGTACCTGTTGGTCGAGATGGACGTACAGGTGGTTGTGGCACTTCATGAAGAACTCCACCATGAGTACTTACTTGTACGCAGCTTGGTGTAAACAAAAAGATGCTCTCGCCAATACGTTCTTGATGTCCATCAAGAGCATAAGTCCCGCCAGCAACAAAGTCTACTGCTCGTTGTGCCTGATCAGGATCCATTATTGTCAAATTTAATACCACTGACTTGCGTTCTCGCAAAGCTTGAATTGCTTGAGGCATTTCTTCAAAAGTTCGTGGTTCAAGCACCAAGACTTCTGAAATTCCATTAATTGCTCCTGGCATACCAATAACGTTACTCATAGTTTTTGATCCTGTTGCGGCGGCTACATCTTCTCCCATCGTAGGCATGGGTTCACGCCAGCGTCGATTTTGAGGAGCAGGTTCTTGTGGTACAACAGGTTGAGGATGAGGATGAGGATTTTGTTCCTGATATAGATTTTGATAGCTTTGTGTATCTGGCTCCTCCTCATAGTACTCATATTCTACTGGCTCGTTTAAACCAACGAAATCTCTTAGCTTGGAAAAAATACTATTCATGATTTACGCTCCTAGTGCCAATCTCGTGTGAGTGCCCTGGCAGAATTTGATTTAATCTATTTAAACTGCTACAGAGGGTGGACACAGCAATATTCTTGCCATTTGTAGCATTTACTACGAATTCCGTTTATCAATTAACGCCCCCTGAAAAGCCTATGTATGGGTTTACATCCATAAGCATGGTTTAAACACAATAATGAGTCAGAATTATATCCCAAAGAATTCTTAATGAAAAGCTTGTTTCACCCCGTATTTTAATCTACGTTTCCTTTTGTAAATACTATAACCTTTAATATGTAACTGTTCAAAGTGTTACAACTTTTTCACGTTCTATCTGAAATCATACTCATTTTGAGATGGGCATGGGGCATTGGGGCATTGGGCATTGGGTGATGGGTAGGGGAGAAAAAAAGGCTTAATTGGAGCAGTATAGAGTTCCTTGCCAAAGACAGATTTACCAACAACGAATTCTTCTCCTATGCCCTATGCCCTATGCCCTATGCCCTCATAAGGCTCGTTCTCCAAACAAGATTGTTCCGAGTCTTACCATCGTTGAACCTGCTTGGACTGCTAGTTGGTAATCACCAGACATTCCCATTGAAAGATGACGCATTTGAATGTTAGGCGAGTTTTGTTCCTGAATTTCTTTTGCCAGTTGATGGGTACGATTAAATACATCCAGAATTTCTGAATCCTTTAATCCTAAAGGGGGAATTGTCATCAATCCCTGAATTTGTAAATTTTTACATAGATTAAGTGCTGGTAAATCAGCTATTAGTTGAGGCACACTCCAGCCGGATTTGTTGGGATCGGGTAGAATTTTCACCTGTAGGCAAACTAGAGGACTTACTCCTAGCTCTTGAGCCAATTGGTTCAAACGCTCTGCCAGCTTTAAATTATCTACTGAGTGAATCCACTTGAAGTGTTCAATGGCTTTTCTAGCTTTATTGGTTTGTAAATGCCCTATAAAGTGCCATGTAATATCTGACAAATCTTTTAACTCGGTTTGTTTGCTGGCTGCTTCTTGGATACGGCTCTCCCCAAAATCTCTAATTCCTGCAGCGTAAGCAGAACGGATTGCTTCAGTAGGAACTTGCTTTGTAACAGCAATTAACCTAACTGAAGCTGGGAGTGAGGAACGAATGGCCGTGATACGTTCGGTAATCAGACTACTCATTGGAATGTGCGTTGGAAAACACTCTGAAGCTGATTGTACTCTTGAGATTGTCCACCGCGACGAAGGTTACGTAAACGATTTTCCAGCAACATTCTTGCTTCAGTACGGCCTATAGACTGAAATTTAAGGCCCTTAGCATCAGTCGCTACCAAAAAGAATAAGCGCTGTGCGTAAAGTGTGGTGAACAACTCTTGATTTTCATCCACTATACATATCCTATAGAGTAAACCCCAAGTTGGATGATTTATGTAAGTTTCCGAGTTTTCTGGGTTCATTTAGTGCGACGGTAGGAGTATATATGTTTTGGAGTTGAATTCAAATATCTAGACGATCGATGATAACTGTCTTTCGCCAAAATTTTTGTCAAAAATGCCAAAAAGTTGGGAATAGGGGTTGGGGGGCAGGGAGCAGGGGGCAGGGGGCAGGGAGCAGGGGAGGCAGGGGAGGCAGGGGAAGCGGGGGGAGCAGTTCACAGGTGTAGGTTTTTTACAGATACATCTGGGACGGGTGAGACTAGGTAGACCTAGGGGAGAAGGAGGACAAGGAAGAAACATAAGATCTAAATATATGTACTAGTTTTAAACCAACTAGGAGTAAAAAAACTTCCTTGTCTGCTTTCCTTCCTTGTCCTCCTTGTCTTGCCAACACCTGGATGTAAAAAACCTACCCTTGTGAAGGGGGGAGCAGGGGAGGAAAGAAAGCAAAACCAACTTAGTGTTGGCTTTTTTCCTGCTAGACATAGATTTTACCGATATATTTCTTCTTCTCCTCTACCCAATACCCAATGCCTCACGCCCGTTACCTAATGCCTCATACCCATTACCTATGATTTAAGATTGCTAGTACACTGCGGCGTAAATAAGCATACCATTCAAAATCTCTGAAAAGCCTACGCTGTATTCCTAACAGAATTTTGAATTTTGAATTCCGCCTTGTGGTACTAGTGTCTTAAGTTGTACTTGGGCTTTGTGCAGAGATTCATGTGAACTGTAAATCATGCTGCAGCGTACTGCTTCTAATACCAATTCGCTTAAATATCACTACACATCTAAAACCCTGTAAGGGATATAAAGGAAAATCCTTCGCTTTTCGAAAGGGAGGATGTGCGGTTTCAAGTTCCACTTGAGTGGGTAGAAGAGTTAATTTCTAGCCTATGATTTACTGTACATTGTTTGACATTTAGTACTATTACTTGTATAGTGTTAATACACAGTAAGTTATTTAATCAATGCCAAATTATGTACCAGCCAGAGTGGCAACAGCTAAGCTTGGGGTTACACTTAGAACCCTGCTTAGATGGGACGAAGCGGGAAAAATCAAAACGATTAAAACGCCGAACGGACAAAGAAGATACGACATCGATTCAGTTATCAATCTTCAACCATCCGATAAGCCGACAATCCTTTACGCTAGAGTTTCCAGCCGCAGTCAGAAAGCTGACATTGAAAGACAAGTACAGTTTCTTGTCTCTAAGTATCCCGGTTGTGAAGTCATCCAAGATATCGGAAGTGGACTCAACTTCAAAAGAAAAGGTTTGCTCACCTTATTGGAACGAATTTTGTCAGGCGATGTCGGAATGGTTGTCGTTACCAATAAAGACAGACTTTGTAGATTCGGGTTCGACCTTGTCACATGGTTTGCAAGCCGGAGTAAATGTGAAATATTGGTTCTCAACAACAATGCACTTAGCCCAGAACGCGAGATGGTTGAAGATATTCTCGCCATCATCCAGGTGTTTAGTTGCCGACTCTACGGACTCAGAAAGTACAAGCAAAAAATTAAAGAAGACTCTGAGCTACCGCGTTTACCCGAAAGGGGAGACAAAAAAAGTATGGATGCAGAGGATACATGCTTATCGTAGGGTCTACAACAACGCTATCGCATACCTGAACAAGCACCAAGGCTTTAATTACATCAACACAAAGGGGGAGAAAACTACGGGCAAAAAAGCATTTAGAAGTTTCTGTAAAACGTTAGGGGAAGAAATTATTCCAACTTGGTGTAAACAATTAGGTATTGCTCACGCGTTAGACAATGCATTGTTTGAAGCTTACACAGCATGGTCTAAAACCAACAAACAAGATAAGTTTATTGTCTCTGATAACGAGGTTGTACTTGAGTTGGTCAGCAATGATCAATAATGTTCAGGTTAAAAGTATCAGCTTATGAGAATATCTCTAACTTGAGAAGGACTTAAGTGAGGATTAGCACTGAGCATCAAGGCAACAACACCTGCAACACAAGGGGTAGCCATTGACGTACCACTGTAATAAGCATAATTATTGCCTGGAATTGTCGAATAGACATTGACTCCTGGAGCGGTAACGTAGGAAAGAGAATCAGAACCAGCATGATTACAGAAGTTAGCCATGTTCTTATTCTGGTCAACTGCGCCAACAGCAATTCCCCAATTCTTAGCATAGCGAGCCGGATAACTTGGAACTGAAGCACTATCATTACCAGCAGCTATAACGACAACCACCCCTTTGCTACTAGCATATTGAATAGCTGACTGTAGATAATCGTCAGCATCATTACTACCTACACTTAGGTTAATAACATTAGCTCCGTGATTTACAGCATAGTAAATGCCCTGAATAACCGAAGTATCAGAGCCAGAACCTTGATCGTTTAAAACTTTGACAGGCATAATCTTGGCGTCGTAGGCAATACCAGTGATACCAAAGCTATTATTCTCCGCAGCAATAGTACCAGAGACATGAGTTCCATGGCCGTTTTTGTCTGAGACATCATTGTTGTTGTCCACAAAATTCCATCCATAGACATCATCAATATAGCCATCGCCATCATCATCTTTGCCATTACCTGCAATTTCACTGGAATTTGTCCAGATATTATCTTTCAAATCTACGTGATTATAGTCAATTCCAGAATCCAAAACGGCGACAACAACACCCTTACCTGTATATCCTCTCGCCCAAGCTTCAGGTGCGTTGATGAGATCGTTCTCCCAACTGTTTCCTCCTAAACTAGCAACATTCCCAAAAGCTGATTGTCCGATAGCTTTTGCGACTGCTACCCCGGCATCAACTAGACCATATCCTTCAGTGGATTTAAACACAGCAGCAGGTGAAGATTTTGGGGTAACGGATAAGCTTAGGTTGTAATTACAATTCACTCCATTGTCAGAATAAACTCGGATATAGTAGGTGCCAGAGTTTAAGGGCAGACTCATTGTTTTTAACTTTGAGGAAGAGTTGTACGAGCCTGTAGTTATGGTATTGCCATTGACATCAACTAGTTGAACATTCACATTGGAGTTTAAAGTCAGGCTAAAGTTACTCATATTAGCCAAAGTGAGGCGGTAGTCGTCTTCACGGTCGTTACTACCTACATATTGGGTGAGATTGTGGCTACCATTGAGGACACCAAGATTAAAAGCACTATTTATGCTGCTACCTGGATCTACTGGTACGGAAATTTGCTTTAACGGGCTACTAACACGACCCTGCCGAAATCCATAAATCTCAAAGTGTTGCTCAGCTTGCTGATTATTGAAGTTTAGTGCTTTAAGGTCAGAATTATTATCAAGGTAGTACTTAACATGGAATGATTCCGAGGAAGCTCGTCCTTCATTTAAGCCGTAATCTTCAAAGTGTTCTAAAAGCTGAGTGTTGGATAACCCAGCTTTAGCTAAGTCGGAATAATAGCTACGGTAATAATTGCTATCAAAGGAAACAGAAAACCTGCGTCCTTCAGAGATGCCATATCCTACTAGATGCTCAAAGAGTTGAAGATTATTCCAACCCAATTTAGCGATATCAGGATTAGCACAAGCATACAAATTCAGATCAACAAATGGACTAAAACGCCTTCCTTCAAACAAACCAGAAAGTTCTAAGTGTTGTAATGCTTGGTCGTTGTCAAAGCTTGATAAGTCGCTGTTAGTACTCCGATAAAACTTGAGGTCAACAAGCGGTGAAAAACGTCGTCCTTCTTCTACACCGTAGTTCTCGAGATGATTGAACAGTTGCTCATTGTTAAAACTTGGTAAATCGGTGTTGTGACGTTGATAAAAGTTGAGGTCGAAAAAAGGTGAAAATTTTCGACCTTCGCGCACTCCGTAGTTGGATAAGTGGTCATAAGCTTGACGGTTATTGAAACTCGCCAAGTCACTATTGCTGGCACGATAAAAATTTAGGTCAATAAACGGAGAGAATGCACGACCTTCATTCAGACCATAGTTCTGAAAGTGCGACGATGCTTGTGCATCACTGAAACTTTGTAAATCAGGGTTTGCTGCACGATAAAAATTTGGATTAAACAAGCTTACGGTCATAAAAAAGTTAAAAATATTACTACGTTTGTAAAATGTAGGTTTAACTTTCCCTTTATTCCGTAGCTTAAATCTTGCTATAGGAAAGAAATTCAAGATTTTACAAGAATTTCATTTGAAGAAAAAAATACTGAAATTACTGTATTTTACCAATACATATTTAGATAGTATTTCTAGATAAATAATCGGCTCTTAAGATTTTCTTAAGGTTTAGAAACTGTAAAAACCCCAGCTTCAGCACAAGCCAAGCTGGGGTTTTTACGAGGTGATCTTGTTGCTAAATTTCGCTACAGCCTTGTGCTGGTGTTCGTTAGCGCTGCTTTTGCGATCGCCTTTTGCTTAGCAGCGTAACCATCATTGGCAAAGTCAGTAAAATAACCATCTATACCCAAATTGATGAACTGATTGTACTCACGAAGTGGCTGACCTTTATAGTCAGGAGAGAGAAAATATGAATCGCTCCGGAGAGTATAAAGATGGACTTGTAAACCTGCTTTGTGCGCGTCACTAATGAGAGAAGTTGGCTGTTTCAGGAATCTATCAGCATCGCTGATCAGCCCATCTCCATTAATATCAATCGGTTGACCCTTATCATCTAATTTTGGAGCAGCAGGTACAATCAGTCGCTTGTCTGGACCAATCCCCGCAGCATAAGTCTTCACTTGTGCCAATCCATCGGGGGTTATAATGTCGGCGTAGGTTTGAGGAATCTTTTTGTAAACAAAGTCATAAGGAGAGCCACTGCTATCGATTAGCTGAACGATAGGAATATTAATCCCAGCAGCTGGCATAATTTTCTCTTTTAATTCTTTAAGGTTGGAAACCTCAAAAGATTGGATAAAGATGCGGCTTGGATCAGTATAGCCGTTGGCAACTAACGTATCAACTAGGAGTTGTGAAGTATTAACATGGATCGGAGTGCCATCAAGATATTTGCCATATTCAGCAAAGTACGTGGGGTGTTTTGTTTCAGGATAGATCCCAATTTTCCGACCAGTTTTTGCTTCAGCCTCTTTCGCGAATTTGATAAATTCATCAAAAGTAGGGATTTCAAACAGACCATTGTACTTAGTGTTATTAGGACGGATATTCGGCAAGCGTTCGATCGCTCTTATTTCCTTAATTTCAGCTAAGGTAAAGTCTTCTGCAAACCAGCCTGTGACGTTTGCACCGTCAAGGAATTTTGTTGTCAGGCGATCGGCAAATTTTGGAAAATCGGCAACGTTTGTTGTTGCTTCTTGGATAGTGGGTTTGCCATTGCTATCGTAAACAATATTGCCATTGCTATCTGTTTTTACTGTTGCCAATAGAGGCTCGTGGCGAACAATGAGAACTCCATCCTTGGTTACTACCAAGTCAGGTTCGATGTAATCTGCACCAAACTGAACACCTAGGTTATTAGAAGCTACTCGATCGCCCCCTAAGTCTCCTATTGTATGTTCTGGACGATACCCAGGTCCACCTCCTCGGTGACCAATTACTAAAGGAGGTTGCCCGTTAAGAGTATTGAACTTAAAAGCTTTACCAGAAGCAAAATTCATATTTCCTAAGATCCCTGAAACAGACAATGCTAGGGAAAAACACAGAAATAATAAAAAGCCCTTGATTCTACGACGCATACTTAAAACCCAAAGAGTCTAAGCTTTCTAGTATCAGAGCTTTAGGTTAAAATCAGGTTTACAAGAGTTTAACTTCAACTTCTGGTTTGAGTCACATACGCTCATGCCCTCATCCCGCCCTAACGGGTGCAGGATTTTTTCAGTTTACTGCAAAGGACGGTAAACGTCATAGTAGTGCCGGTGCATTCCTAGTGCCCATTCTCCAGCGCCCAAATTTGACAACAGTCAATAACCCCACCGCAAGGCAGATGGGGCTTGTAAGCGGCAAGGCTTACCATGTTTGACTAGACCATGACAGGAGCTTTAGTGACTCGGGTGTTGTTTACTAACGGAGAAAGGTTATAAATGAAGATTTTTGTTGCTGGAGCGACGGGAGTGATCGGTCGCCCACTAATCAGGCAATTGCTCGGTCAAAAACATGATGTTGTCGCTTTAACCCGTTCTCCTGAAAGTGCAAGGACTTTAGCAGAACAAGGAGTAGAACCTGCGATCGCAGATGTTTTTGATGCAGATGCGGTTAAAGCGGCTGTTGTTCGCGCTCAACCAGAAGTGGTGATTGAACAACTCACTGCTCTACCCAAAACTTACACTAACGAGTCGATGAGTGCTGCTGCACCACTGAACCGTCGTATTCGTGTAGAAGGGGGTGCTAATGTGCTAGCAGCAGCACAAGCGGCAGGTGTACGCCGGTACTTGAGACAGTCGATCGCATTCTGGGGAGTTCCTGGTAATGGATTGGCGGACGAAGAAACACCGCTATCAGTCGATGCTTCACCCGCAGTTGCAGCAGATGCTCGCACTGTGAATGAGATCGAGCATAGCGTGCTTGAAACACCCGATATAGAAGGAATTATCCTCCGCTATGGCTTCTTTTACGGACCTAGCACTTGGTTTGCTCCTGATGGTGACGTTGCCGGGCAGGTGCGACAGCAACAATTCCCGATTGTTGGCAATGGCGCAGGTGTATGGTCGTGGTTACATGTTGACGATGCGGCGATCGCTACAGTTGCAGCAGCAGAACGAGGCAATCCCGGTATCTACCTGATTACAGATGATCGCCCTTTACCAGTGTGTGAATGGCTCCCCGCTTATGCCCAGTGGCTGAATGCTCCACCGCCTCCTGAGGTATCAATTGAGGATGCTCTGCAAATTGGTGATGCAGACGCTGTCTACTACGGCACCCAAATGCGAGGTGCATCGAATGCTAAGGCAAAACGTGAACTTGGTTTTCAGCCTCGATCTTTGGAATGGATAGTTGAGAGTACCGTTAAGTATACCAGTTAACAATTTAAGGAACCAGAATCATGAAGTTTGCTCAATATGGAACAATAATTACCGTTGTCCATGCGATCGCTAACGGATTACATGGTCTAGCACATATAGAAATCCCAGTAGCCCTCTCTGCGCTTGAAAGTGCGTTCGTGGGTATTGTAGTTTTGCTGACTCCCATTATTGCAGCCGTTTTACTTTGGACACAGTTTTATCGTGTTGGTAACTGGCTGTTATTCGGTTCACTCGCCGGATCTTTCCTTTTCGGATTGTACAAGCATTTCATCGTCATTAGCCCTGATCATGTTTCTCAGGTTTCCTTTGAAGATTGGGGAATGCTATTTCAAGTGACAGCCGTTCTCATATTACTTGTAGATGGATTCGGTTGCTGGATGATGGGACGGGCTTTGAAAACGGAGGCTCAGCAACAACAGCAAGTCTGACAGTTCTCTTGGTGATTCTAATCAGATTTATCTCTTGTAAAGGTTACTGAATATGTTTGATCTCGATCAAACATAAAAGTATTTAAGTAAACATTTATTTTGGACTGCCTCCGCAACTGATGTCACAACTGAAATAGGATTGCCATCATGTGCTAACCTATAATCGCCAAATAGATAAATCACTTAGGTAATGAGTAAAAAAATTCTGCTGATCGGTAGCAATGGTCAAGTGGGAAAAGAACTCCTACAAATTCTTGAACCTTACGAAAATGTCATCCCAATTACACGATCTACCGTAGATATTACCCAAAGCAGCAGTCTTTGCGGCGTTATTCGGGAACACCAACCAGAAATCATTATTAACGCTGCGGCTTACACTGCTGTCGATAAAGCTGAAAGTGAGCCAGAATTGGCAAAAACCATTAATGGGTTAGCACCTGGAATTCTTGCGGAGGAAGCAGAAAAACTCGGAGCTTTTCTGATTCACATTTCTACTGATTACGTTTTTGATGGTGAAAGCTCTCACCCTTATAGGGAAACTGACCCAACTAACCCCTTAAGTGTATACGGTGAAACTAAACTCATGGGGGAACAAGCAATTGAAAAGTCTTGTGCTGACCATTTCATCCTGCGTACAGCTTGGGTTTATGGCACTTATGGTAAAAGCAACTTCGTTAAAACGATGTTACGCCTGGGCGCAGAACGAGAAGAAATTCGGGTAGTTACTGATCAAATTGGTAGTCCTACGTGGGCAAGAGATATAGCAGACGCGATCGCCCAAATCATCCCCAAGTTTAGCTCAGAAATAGCAGGAATTTACCACTACACTAATAGCGGTGTTGCTAGTTGGTACGACTTTGCTATCACTATTTTCGAAGAAGCTCAGCACTTGGGCTTTCCTCTAAAAGTTAAGCGAGTTATCCCCATCACCACCTCAGAATATCCTACACCTGCCCGTCGTCCTAGCTATTCTGTTCTCTCTTGTGGGAAAATATCATCTATCCTGGGAATCCACCCACCGCACTGGCGTCTATCTTTAAGGCAAATGATACAAGAGTTAAATAATCAATAATGAAAGCACTAATTCTCTCAGGTGGTAAAGGTACACGTTTACGACCTCTAACTTATACTGGTGCAAAACAACTTATGCCAGTTGCAAATAAACCTATATTGTGGTACGGCGTTGAAGAAATGGTTTCTGCTGGTGTTACAGATATAGGTATCGTTATTAGCCCAGAAACTGGGGAAGAGGTTAAGGCAAAAACTGGTAATGGAGAGTTCTTCGGCGCAAAAATAACATACATTTTACAAGATACTCCCAAAGGACTCGCTCACGCAGTTCAAGTAGCGCGTCCGTTTTTACAAGATTCTCCTTTTGTGATGTATTTGGGAGATAACCTCATTCAACAAGGCGATTTAAGTTACTTTCTCCAACAATTTATTCTTCAACAGCAGGATGCTCTCATTCTTCTGCGTCGGGTTACTAATCCAAGTGCTTTTGGTGTTGCGAGGGTTGACGACAAGGGAAGGGTGTTAGAGTTAATTGAGAAACCGATATTGCCACCGTCTAATCTTGCGTTGGTTGGAGTTTATTTCTTTTCTCCAGTTATTCATGATGCGATCGCTTGCATCAAAACTTCTGCCAGAGGTGAGCTTGAAATCACTGATGCTATTCAACACCTAATTGATCAGCAAAAGCAAGTTACAGCTTATCAGCTAGAGGGTTGGTGGTTAGACACTGGGAAAAAGGATGATTTACTAGAAGCTAACCGTTTGATTCTTGATTCCTGTTTAAAAACCTCAATTGATGGAGAAATAGATGCCCACAGTCAAATTATTGGACGAGTTCAGATCGGTTCTAAGTCCAAAGTTATTAATTGTACAATTCGTGGTCCAGTCATTATAGGTAGTAATTGTTTTTTAGAAAACTGCTTTATTGGTCCTTATACGAGCATTGCTAATAATGTCATGCTTCAAGATAGTGATTTAGAACACAGCGTTGTTTTAGAAGGTGCTAAAGTTGTAGGAATTCATCAACGTATTATTGATAGCGTGATTGGGCAAAGAGCAACATTAACTATTGCACCGCGTCGACCTAAAGCTCTGCGATTTCTTATTGGTGATGACTGTCAAATTGAACTCATGTGATTTATTTTTTAATAGTTAACTATTATTCTACAACTCTGGTTAATAAGCTAATAAGTTCTCTGCCAGTTAGTCACGATTATGAGTACAAAATAGTTATTATTAACAACTCGCCAGATGACGATTCCATCGCTCAACTGAAAACAGAGTCTGTATTAGTCTTTGATGCCGAAGAAAATCTTGGTTTTGGTAGAGCTTGCAACAAAGGTCTAAAATTTGTATACGCTGAGCATCCCCAAGCTGTTGTCTGGATAATTAATCCTGACGCTTACCTATTAGAAAATAGCTTACAAAAAGTAACCCATTTTTTTGAACTGTACCCAGAAGTTTCTATTCTTGGAACAGCTATTTATACCTTTGCCCGTGAAGTTTGGTTTGCTGGCGGTTCCTTCACTCCTAAAACTGGAGCAATCTTCACTAAAGACTTGTTCATAAACTCAGATGCCGATTATATCATTTGTGATTGGATTTCAGGTTGTAGTATGATTATTAATCTTCGTAAGTTTCAAGATTGTCCGCAGTTTGACTCTGCTTACTTTCTCTACTATGAAGATTTTGACTTTTGCAAGCGTTATGCTGAGCAAGGACATTTAATCGCCGTGACAAAGCAGATTGGCGTACTGCATGAACCATCTTCAATTACTAATAGATATGTTGTTCAAAAAATTAAACATAGTACTTACAGTTATTTACTAACTTTAGAGAGATATACAAACAAGGCAGTTTTTCTCCTTCGATTGATTCGGCTTTCTTGTTACGCAATTATTTTAATACCTGTACAACCTAAAATAGCATTAGGTAAGTTTTATGGTTTGTTTGTTTATTTAAAGTATAAATTCGAGTCTTAAATGAACGAATTATTAGTCAACTTATCAGTTATATTTTCCAAACCCACAGGCATAAGTAACTATGCCAAAAATATTTTTCCATATTTAAAGAGGCTCAATCCAACCTTATTAACTGCAGAAAATTATCCTGACTTTAAATGTTATCCGGTTCCAGATAATATGACTCCTGCTCAAGGAACAAAAGGTCATTTGGCTCGTCTATTGTGGACACAACTGGAACTACCACAAATTTATAAAAAGTTAAAATCTCGACTTTTTTTTTCTCCTCAGCCAGAAGCTCCCTTATTTTCTAAATGTCGTTTTGTCGTGATGGTTCACGACTTTATCCCATTACGTTTTCCCAAACCATCTTCTCCTCTGACATATTACCATCGGTGCTATATTCCCCAAGTTCTTGCCCAAGCGCAACACATTATCTGTAACTCTCAAGCTACCGCCGATGACATTACCGGCTTTTGCCAAATTTTAGCTAGCAAAATTACCCCTATTCCCCTTGCATACGACGCCAATCACTTTCGGGTTCAAGAACCAGATCAGGTGCGTTTTACAACAAATCGTCCTTATTATATCTACATCGGGCGACACGATCCCCATAAGAACCTACAAAGACTCATAGCTGCCTTTGCAGCAATACCTAACAATCGGGACTATGAACTTTGGCTAGCAGGACCATCGGATAAACGCTATACTCCTGTTTTACAAGCACAAGTTGCAGAGTTGGGTATAACTGAGCAAGTAAAATTTCTCAACTACGTTCCGTACAGTGAATTGCCTAAGATCATTAATGGTGCGATCGCGCTTGTTTTTCCGAGTCTTTGGGAAGGTTTTGGTTTTCCTGTTCTTGAAGCAATGGCTTGCGGTACTCCTGTCATCACTTCTAACCTCTCCTCGTTACCGGAAGTTGCTGGTGACGCTGCCATTTTGATCGATCCATATAATGTTCATGAAATTACTGCTGCCATGCAAATCATTGCAGCTGATTCGGCATTGTGCGATCGCCTTTCAATTGATGGTATCAACAGAGCAAATCAATTCAGTTGGCAAAGAACTGGGCTGACTACTGTTGAAGTTTTATCGCGCTATGTGTGAAAACTTTACAAAATTTTTACAATAAATCAACTGACTGAGAATTATACTCATATCAAATTTGTATCAAGTTATCAATCATCTATCCGTGAAAAAGGACATCTACCGATCTGACTTTTCACAGGATGTATAAATCAATTTTTATCAAAATGAACTCAGGAGTCAGAATTCAGGAGTCAGAAGAATAAATGCTGGTAAAAACCGTGCACTGACTCGTTTTTGAGATAGGGGTTAAAACTTTTCTTAAAACACCATCCCTTTATTGGTGGTGAGTAAGGGCGCTGCACTCCGGGTTTCCCTCCGTGGGCGACTGGCGCAAGCGTTGCGTTAGCGCAAGCGTTAGCCAGGAACGAGCGTCACCCGTAAAGCCCTTCTCCCAAGGGAGAAGGGTGACTTCTGACTCCTGACTCCTGACTCCTGTATTCTGAATTCTTTTTTATTGCTTCACTAGGAACGATTGGACAGACAACGGAGTAAAAATGACTGCCAACCTATTTAATGCCAGCTTCTATCGTGCGGCTAATTCTGACTTAAAAAACTTAACCGATGCTCAAGCTTTAGCTCACTTTCAAAACTATGGGCTCAACGAGGGACGCACTTTTTCTCCCTTTGTCGATCTCAATTTTTACCGAGCAAGTAACCCCGATTTAGAAAAAGCTGGTATAAAAACTAATAAACAATTATTTGATCATTTACAGAAATCCGGTGTAGCTGAGGGACGGCGCTTTTCTCCAGTAGTTGATATCAACTTTTATTTAAAAAGTAATGGAGATGTTAACACAGCTTTTAAAGGTAACCGGGAACAAGCTTTTACTCATTTACAGAACCAAGGGGTAGGTGAGGGTAGAAAATTTTCTCAGTTTTTTGATACGGGATTTTATTTAGCTCGTAATAGTGATCTCAAAACGGCTTTTGGTGGAGATCGAGTCAAAGCCCTTCAACATCTTGCGATCTATGGGTTAAAAGAAAATCGGGAATTTTCTGACTTCTTTAATATTAATTACTATCGTAGCCAAAATTCAGACTTGCAAAAAGTAGGTTACCAAGGTATCCAATTGTTGGAACACTTTGAAACGTATGGTTTACGTGAAGGACGTTCCTTTTCGCTAACTTTCGATGTGAATTACTACCGTAAAACATATCCCGATTTAGTTGCTGCTGGGCTGTCTAATCAACAACTTTATGATCACTTCCAACTTTATGGTCTTAAAGAAGGAAGGGCATCTTCACAATCTTTTAATGTAAAATACTACTTGGCAAATAACACCGACTTGCAAAAAGCTGGATTCAGTTACGCGCAAGCTTACGATCACTTTCTACTTTATGGGGAGCGTGAAAAACGCAGCGGTGTAACTAGCCTACAATCTCAATGGACTCGGCAATTTGGTACGTCTGGTGATGATGAGTCTTTTGGGGTAGCAGTTGATGGTGCCGGGAATGTTTATATTACAGGGTATACTAACGGCTCATTGGCAGGCAATAATAGTGGAAAAAGTGATGCATGGGTAGCCAAGTATGACAAGAGCGGTGCTCAAATTTGGAAAAAGCAGCTCGGTACTGCTGGTAATGACGCTGCCTACGGTATAGGCGTTGACAGTGCTGGTAATGTCTACATTAGTGGTACTACTGAAGGTGCATTGAAAGGGACTAATAGTGGGGGCTATGATGTATGGCTAGCTAAGTATGACAGCAGTGGTGTTCAAAAGTGGCTTCAACAATTTGGCACTTCTACTGATGATGGCTCTAATGGTATAACCGTCGATAATAGCGGAAATGTTTATGTGACCGGGTATACTACCGGTGCGCTAGGAGGCGCTAGCAACGGAAACACTGATGCGTGGGTAGCTAAGTATGACAACAATGGTGCTCAAAAATGGCTCAAGCAGCTTGGCACTTCTGGGGATGATGAATCCAATAGTGTAGCTGTAGACAGTGCTGGCAATGTTTATATAACAGGGTACACTGAAGAGGGATTGGGAGGTGGTAATAGTGGAAAAAGTGATGCATGGGTAGCCAAGTATGACAGCAATGGTACTCAAAAGTGGGTCAAGCAACTGGGCACTTCTGAGAAGGATCAATCCAATAGTGTAGCTGTAGACAGTACTGGTAATGTTTATATAACAGGGGACACTGAAGGGGCATTGGGAGGACCCAATAGTGGAAACAGTGATGCATGGGTAGCCAAGTATGACAACAATGGTGTTCAAAAATGGCTCAAACAAATTGGCACTTCTGGTAAAGATGGAGCAAATGGTGTAACTGTTGATAGCATTGGCAACGTCTACATTTCAGGAAGTTCAAATGGTTCGTTGGCAGGTAATAACGCTGGAGGTTATGATGCTTGGATTGTTGCTTATGACAGCAACGGTGCTGCAGTCAGGAAAAGGCAATTAAGTACTTCCGCTGACGATCAATTGTATAGTGTTACCGTTGATAATAATGGTAATGTCTACATTACAGGAGCTACTACAGGGGCGTTTGCAGGAACTAATGCTGGAAATTATGATATCTGGGTAGCAAAATTGGCTTAATTTTGATAGACCCCCTTACTACGCCGCAGAGATACTTCAAGTATCTCACGGTGACTGGTATACGAAGAGTTAAAATCTACAATTAGCCGTTTTTTTGGATGATTCCTTTAAGAGCAGCTAAGAATTCTTGCTTAACGTATGGTTTTGTAAAGTACTGTACGGCTCCTAATTGCATCGCTAATTGGCGATGCTTGCTGCTGTTGCAAGTACTCAGCACAACCACAGGTATTTTTGTCAGCATCGGATCTTTGAGACGGTAACTAAGAAACTCAAAGCCATTTAAGTTAGGCATTTCAATATCACAAATCACTAGCTGGATTCTAGGATTTTGCTGCAATTGTGCGATCGCCTCTTGACCATCCTGTGCCTGCAGTACCTGATACCCTGCTTCTTGTAGAGCCAGGGATATGATCTGTCGTACTGTTTTGGAGTCGTCAACAACAAGAACAGTAGGTTTTTTGATAGTAGCGGTTAGTATTGTTTTATTACTAGCCCCTAATATATCTACTGATGGCATCTGAGCCAATTGTTTGCGGTCGACTGTTTGATTAAAATAGGCCAATAGACCCACAATATCAATCACTTGAAGCGGATTGTCTTTCCAAATAGTGTAGCCATGTACATAACTAGGAAGCCTGTTTTCATCGCTAAAAGGTTGAATGACTAGCTCTGGCTGTGTGATCAAGAACTCAATGTCTGGCTTTAAAGCCAGAGTTAGTTGCTCCTGGCTAATGATAAACAATGGTTCTGAGGGGTTATCTACAGAAAAGCCCTCTGGGAAAGCGTCTTTAGAATTCGCTTCTTGCCGTGGAGTTATGTAAGTTAGTAATTGTGAGACTTGATAGACAGGGAGCATTTGCTCACGCCAGTGCAAAAACTTCTGTGCTCTCGACGAGATGATTTCACCGTCTTGAGGAATTAAAATATCCTCAACACTCTCGGTTTTCAAAGTAAAAATAGTATGACCTGCAACCCAGACAAATAACTTAGAAGTCTTTAGTCTTATTTGAGATGTGGATCTCTGGGTGTTTGTAGATGCATCTGCGCTCCACAAATAGACTTGCTGAGAAATTTTTTGTGCAGGAGCAATAGAAAGCAACTCTTTATCTTTGGTGCCTAATAGCTTTGTCTTGGGAAATTCCTTCACAGTATCTATAGAAAAATCAGCCTTCAAGATTGCTTCGTAAGTTGAGCGTAAGCCTGCTAGTGCCAATTGTCCAATGTTGTAAGCTGCTTGAGGAGTGGTTTCTAGCGTCGCTAGAGTGGTTCTGGCGATCGCAACAAACCCTGAAAGCTCTAACAATTCACCAAGTCCCAAAAATACTTCTGCTTGACTTGCAAGTTCTTGAGCTAATTCCCGTTCATGAGTATGAGCTAGAATCATTTCCAAGTGTTCTAGCTCTTGAGATATCTCTGTGGTGAGGATAAGTCTAGAGGTATCTACATCTTCCTGAGTGATTGTAGATATATCACTGACTGCTTCTATGTGATGATTGGATCTTGTTTCTAAATTGGCAAAAACTGTTTCCGTCGTAGTTAAGGCACTAGAGGTATCATACTCTTCGTTATTACTTCGGTCTAATAAGAATAAACGTAGAGAACCATAAGCTTGCAGGAGCATATCTGTTTCAATATTTTTTTGCTCCAAAAAATCAAAGGTTTTCTCAAGCTGTTTGACTAAAGTTTCGATTCCAGCAAAATTAATTTGAACTGCGCCGCTTTGGATAGTATGAATAGCTCGCACCAAGTCACGAATTTTAGGTGCAGTGTAGCTGTAGGGCAGTTCTATGAGTTCATCCTGAATCTGCTGTACAAGTTCTAAAGTTTCTTCCAAAAAGTTTTGGTATACTTGGTTCCGTATACCATTTTTAAGAAACATAAGTCTTTTCCTTTATTTGAATAAGAGGATCATTTCGTAGAAGAACATGCTGGAATGTGTCAACTAATTCTGCTATGATTCCCCTTCTTCTTAAAGAGAGGGGAGCAAGCTTTATTGAACTAATTCACATCCTCCTGTAGATCTTGTATAAGCGTCATCAGATCTGCTAAAGAATCGGCTACAGCCAAGGCGTGTTTTGAAGTCTGGCTGGCAATACCAGCAACTTCATGAATTGATTCATTTGCATATGTTGAAGTTTGCACTTGTACAGCCGCCGCTTGAGCAACCTCTGTCATCAGTATTTTGATTTGCTCACTCTTCGTAATCATCTCCTCGAACTTACGCTGAGTTTCTTTAACTAATTCAGTCCCAGTTTTTACCTGTTCTGCTCCTGATTCAATAGCAGTAATGACTTCATTCGTTTGTACCTGCATTTGTGTAACTATTGGTTTGATTTCTACGATGCCCAAGTCTAATTGCTGCACTAAGGAAAGCACTTTTTCAGCAATCAAAGCAAATTTTTGACCAGCTTCTCCACTACGAGATGCTTCAAGTCCCGTATGCATTGCTTGGAGCTTTATTTGAGAAACCACATTACTAATAAGGTTTACAAGTTCAGACAGTTTTTGGGAAGGTTGATCTAAACCTTTAAGCTTAGAACTTGCGTCTATGACCGTTTCTTCAATAGTGGAAATGCTATTTAAAACTTGGGTTAAAGATTCATTTTCATCTTGTACTGTCAGACTAAGATCTTGTTCTTGAAGTTCTACTTGTTGAACAGAAGTAACCATCGCCCTAGCCAAATCAACTATTGTTTGAATTTGATTGTAGGTAGATGTCACTGACTCCATATGATTGAAAGCAACCTCTGTTGAAAGAGTTTGCACAACTGTTTCACAACTTCTAAGTAACTCTGATAACTGATGTTGTAGTGCTTGTTGTTGACGCTGCTGAATAAAGGTAGCTTCAGCAGATTCGTACGCTTGCTGTACTTGCTTTTGCAGCCTAGCATGGTCAAGAGCAAATCCCATTTGCATAGCTATCTGAGTGAATAAATCAATCTCAAACTGTTCCCACTCGCGAGGTCCCGAACAGTTATGTGCAATTAATAACCCAAATAGCTGGTTATCTTTAACAATTGGGGCAACTAAATTTGCTTTAACACCATATGCTTCTAGTTGACTAATGTGACAATCAGTCAAATTAGCTTTATAAATATTATTGATAGCTTGAACTCGACCTGCTTGGTATTTTTCTACATAGCCCTCTGCAAAGCAAGGATCTTTAATATTAGCTCGTAATGTTTTAGGAAAACCTGGCACAACTGCTTCTGCAATTACACTTCCATACCAGTCACGATCAAAGCCATAAACGATCACTCTGTCAGTATTTAGTGTTTTGCGAACTTTCTCAACAGTGGCTTTCAACAGTTCTTCTTCATTACGGGAACTCCAGATCTGACGGGTAATCTCTACAAACATTTCAGTTTGTAAACCCTTCGCATCTGTTCGTTGAAGGAGTCTAGCATGATCAAGAGCAAATCCAACTTGGGTCGCTACTTGAGAGAATAAATCAATCTCAGACTGCTGCCAATTACGGGGTTTAGAACACTGGTGTGCAATTAATAACCCAAATAGCTGGTCATCCTTGAGAATTGGTGCAACCAAATTTGCCTTAATACCAAAGGGTTTGAGTTGGTCAATGTGACAAGCTGTCAACCCAGCTTCATAAATATTATTGATCGCTTGAACTCGACCTGCTTGGTACTTTTCTATATAGCCCTCTGCAAAGCAGGGATCTTTAATATCGGCTCTCAATGTTTTCGGAAAACCTGGCAAAACTGCTTCTGCAACTACAGTCCCATACCAATTGGAATCAAATCCATAAATGACGACTCGATCTGCTATTAGTGCTTTGCGAACTTCTTCAACTGTCGCTTTAAGAACATCCTCTTCGTTGAGTGATTCTCGAATACGGCGGGTGATGCTTATAAATACCTGAGCTTGATCGATTTTGCTATCTACTTGTTCTAGTCGCTTGGCGTAATTAAGAGCTAATCCTATTTGTGTGCCAGCTATCTGGGCAAATAAATCGATTTCATACTGTTGCCAAAAGCGAAATCTAGAACACTGATGTCCAATTAATAGGCCGAATAACTCCTCGTCTTTGAAAATAGGAGCAACTACATAAGACTTAACAGAAAATCTCTCTAGCAATTCAACCTGAGAATCAGAGAGGTTAGCTTGATAGACATCATTAATAGCAAGCACCCCGCCCTTCTGGCATTTTTCAATATACCCCCTTACAAACCCGGGATCAGATATTGTTGTCCAGAGGGTTTTTTGTAGACCAGATCCTACTGATTCTGCTACAAAGGTTCCATCTCCTTCGGGATTAAAGCGAAAGATTGTTACACGGTCAATTTTTAAGGCTTTGCGAACTTCTTCAACAGTTGTTATGAGAACGTTTTCTTCATTGCGTGATTCCTGAATGCGGCGAGTGATGTCCATTAAGACTTGGCTGCGCTCAGTTTCAACTTCTTGTTTATATAGTAACCCCAGAAGCTTTTCTTTTATCAAGCCGATGTTTGTCTCTAGAACAACGAGTTCGTCTTTACTAATGACGGGAGCGGTAGTACCTACAATTTCTCTATGTAGCCTATTTACCATACTGGTAGATATGGCCGCAGCATTTAATATTGGACGAATTGCTCTATTTGCGACAAATGCTGCGATCGCACCTGCTAATACTGCTGTCAGCCCTGTTCCCATTAACACAATTAACAGATGTCTCTGTAGTGCTTGAGTTTCTGCTAACTCTATAGAGCCTAAAAGTCTATCTTGTCTATCTTGGGGTATCCGCTTGGTAATCTGGTTACCTAAAAGGTATGTGAAAGCTCCTACTGTTAGCACTGGAAGCATGCTAACTGCAAGAGCCCAAGCTATTGTTTTAGCTTTTAAGCTCCATCGCTTTCGTTGTTGCTGTTTTTGCAAGGGAAATCCTTGAAGCCTTGTTGGGTCGTCTAAACTATTATTTATAGTTGACTTCTCTATATCTCGCTTACGGCTCTGCTTTTGAGAAGAAGGCTGAGTCATAAATAAAAATCTTCTGTAAAAAATGATTAAGTAAACAAGCTCTATCTGTAGGTACACTTCATTAATCAGAAAGGGGCAATTACCTGTTATAATTGCTACTGAGGGGAACTTCAAAAACCCCGACCTACGCCGGGATCTATGTACAGCTTTTGGATAGAAATCTACTCGTCAAAATTATGATTATTACCAAAAAATTTCCAGTAGCTCTCAAAACCCTCTTAACTTACATAGCTCTGTTTTCACTCCTTAACCTTTGTGCCTCTCCTTAGAAATTCTGATGCACCGAATTAATAATAATTTAGTATATTAATTTTAGATTTAACACTAAGATATACCAGATATTTCTTAATTTCACATTATATAGCAATCGACCCTCTTTTGGATAGCACTTTGCTGTCTTTTGCTTCTTCAAACCTTATCTTTAATATACTAATTAGCTGAAGCGTGATTCATACATTCTTGATACATGCTTTTATCAAAATCTTCTTAACTTCATAAAATACAGCAATTGCTTAAGTATTTCCTGATTACATGCTGTACTTAAGCTTTTTCTGACGCAATATCTATTCTTTATAAAACTACTGCCAAAAACGTTTATAGCTCAATTTCGGTAAGTGTTGATGATTTTATACTCATTTTAGACAGGGAACTAAAAGTTGAATAGTTCCCTCTCTTCTTTTCGCTTACCGTGTTCCCACCGCGCCGGAATAAACTAAACCTCGCTGCATATCCATGGTCAAAATCGCACTATCTCGAATCACTTGGGTAGCGCCCTTTACACCAACAATCACTGGGACACCGAGACGTAAGCCAATCACTGCGGCATGGCTAGTAAGACTTTCTTCTTCTGTGATGATTCCAGCTGCCTTACGAATAGCCTCCACAAAATCGGCGCTAGTACGCGAAGCCACTAAAATATCCCCAGGATTAAAATTACTTACATCTATACCAGAGTGAGCTACCCGTGCGCGACCACTTACAGAACCTTGTCCTATTCCGATTCCTTGACCCAACACAGCCGTTACTACTTCAACTTTAATCAAATCAGTTGAACCAGAAATACCTTGGAGTGTTCCGGCCGTCATGACGACTAAATCCCCCTCAGATAATAGCTGGTGTTCTTGAGCGACGTTGATAGCTGCTTGGAAGGTCTGACCTGTGGAAGGTAGTTCTAACACTAATAACGGTTTTACTCCCCACACGAGCTGTAGTTGCCTTGCTACGTTCACATGGGGAGTTACTGCCAAAATAGGTGTTTGAGGACGAAACTTGGAGACATTGCGAGCTGTTGCTCCAGTTTGGGTTAGTGTCATTATTGCCGCTGCGCCCAGTTGCTCAGCAATTTGACCCACTGCTTGACTAATTGCATTCGGGATAGAACGCCGAGTGTCTCTGGTTTGAAGCGCGTTTGCATTTAGCGCGTGTTCTTGCTCTATGCGTTCGGCAATTCGCGCCATTGTTGCTACTGCTTCTACTGGATATTTACCGACAGCTGTTTCATTGGAAAGCATTACAGCATCCGTACCATCCAAAATTGCATTTGCCACGTCTGATACTTCGGCACGTGTAGGACGAGGATTGTTAACCATACTGTCTAACATTTGGGTAGCCGTGATGATAGGAATTCCCATGCGGTTAGCAGTCGCAATCAATTGCTTTTGTAGTATGGGGACATCCTCTGCTGGTAGTTCTACACCCAAATCACCCCTTGCCACCATCACACCATCACACAAAGCTAGAACTGCTTCCATTTGTTCAATTGCTTCGTGTTTTTCAATTTTAGCAATGACGGGTACTTGCTTATTGGTGCTGGAAATAAGCTCTTTAATTTCTATCATATCCTGGGGATTACGGACAAAGGAAAGTGCTACCCAGTCCACACCTTGATCTAAACCGAACATCAGATCTTCACGATCTTTATCGGTCATGGCCTTAACTGAAAGGTAAACTCCTGGAAAGTTAACGCCTTTGTTGTTAGAGAGTGTCCCACCTACCGTAACGCGGCAGTGCAAATCACCTTTTTGTTGGTTGATTTCTTCTACTAACATTTCTACCCGTCCATCATCAAGGAGAATTCTTGATCCTACGGGAACTTCCTCTGCTAAATAATCGTATGTGACGCAGCTTATTTCCTGCGTTCCAATCACTGGGCGATTGGTTAAGGTAAAGCGATCGCCTTTTGCCAGAACAATAGATCCGTTTTCAAACTTTGCCAAGCGAATTTTTGGTCCTTGTAAGTCTTGAAGAATCCCTACTGGACGATTCAATTCGAAGGCGGTTTGTCGAATTAAACGAATGTTACGTTGATGATCGGCGTGGCTACCGTGTGAGAAATTTAGCCGCAGTGTTGTTGCACCAGCTTCAATAATGGCTTTGAGCATTTCTGGGCTGCTTGTGGCTGGACCTATCGTAGCGACGATTTTTGTCCGGCGTAGAGAATCTCTTAGTTGCATAAGTGCTAAATGTAGAGAGCTATCCTGGGAATTATCTTACGTCTTAGGGTATATCTTGTCTGTTGCTAGTGCGTCAATCGGTTTGGGTAAGGGGAATGGGGCATGGGGGATGGGGAATGGGGAATGGGGCATGGGGAATGGGGAATGGGGCATGGGGCGTGGGGAATGGGGAATGGGGCATGGGGCGTGGGGCGTGGGGAGTATTAGGTAGGTTTATTATTGGGGTGAGAGTGTCGTATACTCGCAGATGAAGAACTGTTAAGATAATAAGATTTAAGATAAGGAGTAAACAGATGCTGATGTCGGAGGCACAGAAGCCACTGACAGTGCCACCAAAGGAATTATTAGCTGCTCCTGGTGGTTTTAATACTACGGTGCTGATGTTTTTAGGTGCTGTAACAATATTTGTGCTATCTAACTTTGGTTACTGGCTTTGGGAATTCCCACACTGGCTATGTTTTACCATGAATGTTCTTGCTTTGCATGTTGCTGGAACAGTTATTCATGATGCCTGTCACCAGTCAGCCCATAAAAACCGAGTGATTAATGCTCTTTTAGGGCATGGTAGTGCTATAATGCTTGTTTTCGCTTTTCCTGTGTTTACACGCGTGCATTTGCAGCATCATGCCCACGTAAATGACCCAGAAAATGACCCAGACCATTATGTTTCTACAGGAGGTCCTCTGTGGTTAATTTTTGTGCGTTTTTTGTACCATGAAGTCTTTTTCTTTAAAAGGAAGCTCTGGCGTAAGTATGAGCTACTGGAATGGTTTGTCAGTCGGTTAGTTGTCGTAGCAATTTTTTACATTTCAGTTCAATACAACTTTTTGGGATACGTTCTCAATTTTTGGTTCATTCCTTCCGCAATCGTAGGTTTAGGACTAGGATTATTTTTTGATTATTTACCCCATCGCCCCTTCATTGAGCGCGATCGCTGGAAAAATGCTCGCGTTTATGCTAACCCAATTTTGAATATCTTGATTATGGGGCAAAATTATCATTTAATTCATCATTTATGGCCTTCTATTCCCTGGTATAATTACCAACCTACATACTACGTTATGAAGCCACTTTTAGATGCAAAGGAATGCCACCAATCTTTAGGACTACGACAGAAAAAGGACTTTTTTGAGTTTGTTTACGATATTTTTATAGGAATTAGATTAGGTCAGAGGGAGCACAGAGCAGGGAGCTCTTAGTAGGGAACCCACACTTAAAAGTCTGGCATTGAAACAAGGACGCAGTTTTTCTTGCGCTGCGCCACAGCGATCTGGACGCACCTGTCTGGAAATGTCCTGGTAATTTTAAACATTTGGGCGGTGCGTTTTTTCTAAGGTTGTCCGTTTTTGGAGAGGATTAATGTAGCGGTATTATGTCGTTTGTTGAATGCAAAGCTTTCCTCAACTTAACCGATTACCTGCGACTTTGCTTGGCTTATTTTTTGAGTGAGTCAATACGGTTTCTTTGAAGGTTCAATCGTGAAGTTTTGCATCTTAGGAGTAGGATTGATCATTTGGACAGACCAGTAGCTCAAAGCTATCAAAACTAAAGCGGAAATTGTTCCTATTGCTAAGCCAATCAGCAAAATAGATTTATTATAAAAAACGGAAATAATAGTATTGTCGTCAGCACTATCGCTTACGTTTGCAACAAATCCCTTCTCTTGAATAACTTGGTTAAAGTCTGGTTTAAATGAAGGAGTTTGAATGGCAAAGTTGTTTGCTGATGGTAAAGGTTGAGGTTCTGATTCACCTGTAGACTTATACAAATGAGCTAATGACATCAGATCCTCTAACGCTTCTTTTGCTGATTTATATCGGTCTTGAAAGCGATAACGTACCATCTTGTTAAGTACCGACGCTAACTGAGTACTAACCTGAGTCTTATGTTGCCAGAGGATCTCACCTGTATTATTGTCTTCTGGTAATTGAGTTGGGTGTAAACCAGTTAATGCCTGTATACCAATCATTCCTAAAGCATAGATATCGCTACTAGGATGTGGTCTACCTCTCACTTGTTCATTAGGCATATAGCCTGGTGTACCGATAGAGATAGTAGCATGTTGGCTGTCGGCAATAAAGCTTAAAGCATTTTTTTGATCTGAGTCTGAGATCAATTGATTCCACGTAGGCTTAACAGCACCAAAATCGATCAACACTAAACGATTGTCCTGACTCCGCCTGAGAATATTACTTGGCTTCACATCTCGGTGAATCAGCCCGTGATGATGAATAAAATGCAGAATTCTTAGTACCTCTTGTAGAAGCTGAAAAACTTTACCTTCTGACCAGGAGTATCCTGGTGGCATTTCTGCGGTAAGAGGATGTCCTTCAATAAACTTTTGTACTAAGTAAAATTCAAGGTTTTCTTCAAAATAAGTTAACAGATGGGGAACTAAGTCATAATTACCTAGTTTTTTTAAAGCTTCTACTTCTCGGGTAAATAAGCGTCTACGAATTTCTATTGGAATTGGACATTGACTGCTAGGTAAGAAGTGTTTTACCACACAAATAGGATGATAGGGTAGGTTGGTGTCTTGAGCTATATAGGTATGACAAAACACACTTTCACCAAGAACTTGAACGACTTGGTAACGCTCCCTTAGTAAGCGGTTTTCTAGCATTTTACGATCTACCAAAGGCTTTTCCTAAATAATTTAATATAAAAAATATCTTTACGAGATTAATAATATTACAGTTTTTACTTAGAGATTCTTACAGAAATTTATTAATACTACGACAAATCATTGCTTGACAATATAACTAAAATGTGATTTAAAAATTTTAGTAAGGTTAGACTCGCACTCCGCTAATTGCGGTACCTTGGCATCCAGCCTTCAGTATTACTGAAATAGCGGACAGCTTTAATTCTGCGCGTTTTTGTCAGATAAAACCAGTGTTCGGTTTCAGCAGGAACATTAATATACTCTTCTTTTTGCACTGTAAGTTCTATCTGACTCCCATCAGGTCTAACAAAGCCAAAAATACCTTCCCCATCAATAACGTAGCGAACCTCATCGTCTGCATGGGTATGGATTTTGTCAAACTTTGCCATTAGCTCATCTAGGCTAGGTACTCCAGGATGCAAAACAATAAGATCTCGTGACTTATAGCCAGCTTTTTGCTTTAATTGTTCAAAGTACCCATCTAAAGCTTTGAGAACTTGTTCTTTTTCATCTTCATTCAGGCTATCTTGTCCCAACAAGTTATGTAATTGAGGATCATTTCCAATTGACCACCGATCAACCTGAATATTTAAGGGTTTTAGTTCTTCGGCAATATCTTCCAAATTTGTTTGTATAGTGCCATCTTCCAGTTGTAAAATAGCCATAATTAACTTCCTCTACAAAAAATATCTTGTATATTAGGATACTATTTAAATTTTAGGTTTTCGTGTTGTTATATATACTAGTTATCTTAATAACTAGAATCTCTGTACCTTCAAATAGTAAAAAACTTAATTTAAATATACTCCCTAGAGAGAAGAATAAATTTCATAAAACAGATAAATTTTGGAAAGGATAAGTTAAAACCAAGATTCGTCTCAACCTAGCCTCTAGTTTATTTATGGACTATGGGCTTTTTAATTTAAGGGTACTGGGGATTGGGGATTGGGGATTGGGGATTGGGTACTGGGGATTGGGGACTGGGGATTGGGGATTGGGGATTGGGGATTGGGGATTGGGGATTGGGGATTGGGTACTGGGTACTGGGGGGATGTGATCTGCTGAAATATGGCAAAAAAGAAGGGAGGGTAATCCCCTCCCACTAGTTTACTAAAAGAGCTTAAGGTTTATTTAAAGCCTCGCAAGAAAGTGGGTGACCTAGTTTTCCCTGCTCCCTTTCATTAAGTTGTCTTAAGATTTTAATGATGATGGTGATGATGGTGACCAACAGCTAGCTGAGGGTTTACTGCTGTGGCTTGCTCAGATAGCAACTCAGCAATATGAGAGTTTGCCCATTCTGCTGCCATCGCTAGGAATGTAGGATTATCGTTGACGCAAGGCATTTGGACATAATTCACATTAGAATGCTTTTTCTCTAAAGCGTGAATAATGTGGTGTACATCTAAAAGAGTTTCATGGTTTTCTGTTGCAAAGCCAATTGGCATAAAGATAATGACTTTAGCTCCCAACTGAATCAGATTTTTGGCTGCTTGTTCAGCGTTTGGCTGTGTCCATTCAATTAGGGGTGTGTCATGGTTCAACCAACCAACAGAAATTAAAGGGTAACGATTAATTAACTTGTCACGCACTAAGTCGTAGAGTGCTTGGCTTTCGGTGATTCCAGAAGTGAACCCTTTGGCTTTGTGGGGACAACCGTGGTTCATCAGCACGATGCCAATTTCAGAAGGTAGGTAAGCACCCGCTAGATCGCTGGTGATTTTCTCTTCGACGAGATGCGCCATTAAATCAATGTAAGCTGGTTCGTTGAAGAAAGAAGGAATGTAACGTAGATTTTTTACCCAATGTTCGGTACTGTCAGCCAACGCCGATAAAGCGTTATTGACTTGCTCGATCGCAATTCCACTGGTAAAGATAGAATCAACCACTAACAGAGGGTAGATGAGCAGTTTATCAAAGCCTTGGTTCTTAATTTCTGCCAGAACCTGTTTAGGGAGAAACGGGGCGCAGAAGTTGAAGGCTTTGAAGACTTGGACTTTATCACCCCAGTGTTCTTGTAGATACTTTTCAATACCAGCACGTTGCTGTTCAAAGATGGCATTGTGTGGGGAGATAAAATCGTGATGCTGGTGTCCCCACTCATGGCGATCAAATAATGCCAGCAACTTTGCCAGAGGGGGATAAATCCATGTTGGTACTGGTGCAAATTTTGCTGTCAGTAGATTTAACGCTTGTTCGTTATAGTTAGCAAAATCTTCGTAACTTTCAACTTCGCCGTAGCCCATTAGCAGTACAGCTACGCGCTGTTGGGTGGACTGTTCTGGTGTGTGTTGTAGTTTTTCTGGGGTTGCTACCACTTTAGAATTCCTCTATACAACGACAATGAAAAAGGGTCTGCTATAGCCTTGTTGCTTTTCTTACTGGTGAATCTTTACTAATTATAATCCTATCCCCTCTAGGGGGATAACTAAAATTACAGTGCTGAATCATGACTTTTTACGTACAATGACTCGTATGAGCAAATCAAACCGTGTTACATATACAACATTATTGAATATGAGTATAATAATTTGCCCGGGTATTCATGAACCAAGTTTGACTGAAAGCTTTGTATTAAGCTTACGTAAGCAAGTTTGTCAGAATTCAAGCACAGTTACATCAGACGATATGCTGATTTTCCCGAAACAGGGTTTTTTCCCTCTATCTGGAATCCATATTTTACAGTTTTTATACCAACGCTTAGGAAACTGGAAGGCTCAACCAGTCTTGTTTATTAGCTTTAGCGCTGGTGTTGTAGGAGCAATAGTTGCTGCATGCAAGTGGCAAATGCTCGGAGGACAAATCAGCGCTTTTATTGCTATAGATGGGTGGGGTGTACCACTATGGGGGAACTTTCCTATCCATCGCATGAGCCATGATTATTTTACTCACTGGAGTTCGTCTTTTCTTGGTGAAGGGCAAAATAACTTTTATGCAGATCCACCCGTCGATCATTTGGAGATGTGGCGATCGCCCCAAAATGTCCAAGGCTGGTGTAGAGAGTTATCCGGTGATAGATTAACAGCGGCAGAATTTTTACATATACTTGTCGATCAATACAATTAAAAATTAGAAAAATAATTTTTAATTATTAAGCTCGTTCCTCCTTATTAATCCTTAATCTTTATTTGTAATGTTTCCTACTGAACCTGCTGGTAATAATGGGTTTAGCGCCCTGCTAAAAAACCGTGATTTCATGGTTTTGTGGCTTGGGCAGCTGGTATCCCAGTTAGCAGATAAGATATTCTTCGTCTTAATCGTTGCTATATTAGAGAACTACCCAACCCCTCATGGGTTGGCAGAGAACTCTAAATACTCGATTTTAATGATGGCGTTCACGATACCAGCAATTTTATTTGGCTCAGCTGGAGGGATCTTTGTTGATCGGTTTTCAAAAAAGCTGATTTTGATTGGTTCTGACGTTGTACGCGGGTTATTAATACTGCTGATTCCTTTATTACCACGACAATTCTTTATTCTATTGCTACTGACTTTTGCCATCTCTACGATGACGCAATTTTTTGCACCAGCTGAGCAAGCTGTCATCCCTGTTTTGGTAAACCGAAGTAACTTGCTAGCAGCTAACGCAATATTTAGCAGCACAATGATGGGAGCTTTAATTGTTGGCTTTGCAGTGGGAGAGCCAATATTAAGTTTGGCTAAAGCTGTGATGGGGGAGGAATATGGTCAAGAATTTGTCGTGGGCGGATTGTATTTGCTGTCTGGCATTAGCATACAATTGATCAACTTTAAAAAACACCAACAAACAGAAGAGTCAAACACAGCCTTGACTCCTTGGATGGACTTTAAAGAGGGATTAAACTATCTTAAGAAAAACCGTTTGGTGTTAAATGCCATGCTGCAACTTGTAACTTTGTATTGTGTGTTTGCAGCGTTAACAGTGCTAGCAATTAGACTAGCAGCAGCTTATGGCTTGAAAGAAAAACAGTTTGGTTTTTTCTTGGCAGCCGCCGGGGTTGGTATGGTGTTGGGTGCAGGAATTTTAGGTCACTGGGGTGAAAGGTTTCATCGCAAGCCGTTACCATTGATTGGATTTTTAATGATGGCAGTGGTTTTAGGCTTATTCACTTTTACCCAAAATGTGTTGATAGCTCTAGCGTTGTGTGCAGTCTTAGGCGTGGGTGCATCCTTCATCGGTGTACCAATGCAAACTTTAATTCAACAACAAACTCCACCAACAATGTTGGGTAAAGTCTTTGGCTTTCAAAACCATGCTGTTAATATTGCGCTTTCAGTACCACTCGCAATTACAGGTCCGGTTACTGACGCTCTAGGCTTACGAACTGTACTTGTCGTAATGAGTATTGTAGTTGCTGCTGTTGGTTTTTGGGCTTGGAGAAATACCCGACGTGTGTTAGAGGATGTGATTTGATGCTATTGCTCCCTATGTTCACAACTAACTTTACCACACAAATAGTATTATTCTACGGCACATGGTAAAGTGATGAGGAATTCAGTTCCTTTCCCAGGTATAGAACTGACTGAGAGGGTTCCATCGTGTTTTTCTGTGATAATTTGTCGCGCGATAGCGAAGCGCTGCGGCGAAGCGCCGATCGCCAACCCTAAACCAGTTCCTTTTCCTACAGCTTTAGTCGTAAATAAATAATCAAAGATTTTTTGTTTGACTTGTTCATCCATACCAATCCCATTGTCAGCGATCTTAACTTGAACTTGATTATTCATCACTAAAGTGGTGATCGTAATTCGATTAGGATTGGCTTTAATCTCCTCAAAACTGCATCCCGTATTGGATTCTTCTAATGCATCGATAGCATTGGCTATTATATTCATAAAGACTTGATTTAATTGCCCAGGAAAACACTCTATTTCTGGCAAATCACCGTAGTTTGTATTGACTTCAATTTCTGGGTGCTGTTCGTTAGCTTTGAGACGATGTTTGAGAATAAGAATTGTGCTATCAATACCAGAGTGGATGTTAAATCGCACTTTGTAATCTTTGTCCTGACGCGAGAAAACCCGGAGACTGTGACTGATCTGTATCAGGCGATCGCACGCCATCTTCATAGAATCAATCATCTTGGGCAAATCCTCTAATGTATAATCCAAGTCAATTTCTTTTGCATGGTCAAGAATTTCATCATTTGGACTGGGCAGAAAATTTTGATAGAGTTCCAAGTGTTCAAAAATATCTGTAATAATCGGTTTAGCTTGCCTGATACTAGCAGCAATAAAACCTAAAGGGTTATTCATTTCATGAGCAACACCTGCAACTAAATTACCTAAAGCCGACATTTTCTCACTTTGGACAATTTGTAATTGAGCTTGTTGTAAATCGTGTAATGCTTGTTTTGCTTGCTGATAAAGTCGAGCATTTAAGAGTGAGATTGCAGCTTGAGAGGAGAGTAGGTTGATAACTTGTAGGCGTTGGGAAGTAAACACACCTCTTGTTAACTGATTTTCTAAGTAAAGAACCCCAACTAAGTTCCCTTGGTTAATAATAGGTGTGCATAAGACACTTTGGGGTTGATGTTGCAGCATATATTCCCCAATCACACCAGGAATATCTGTTTGGCAATTATCTATAATGACAGTCTCTTGAGTATTCTTGACGTAATTAATAATTTTTTTAGGGATGTCTTGACAATTGTCTATTAGTTGTGATTTTAAAATCGTTTCAATACGAGTTTGCCAATTCGACTGTTGATTAATCAGCGTAATAGCCTTCACCTGCCAAGTATCTTCATAAGGAAGAATGAGAACAGATTTTTTAGCGCCAGAGTTTTCTAAGATAATGCGGGAGAGGTTAGCAATAAGTTGATCTAATTCCAGAGAACTGGAAATTGCCTGCGCTGCTTTGAGTACACTTGTAAGATCTAAAAGATCACAAATATTGGTAGTTCCAGAGCTACTTGTGTGAGTGGATGAAGAACTTGAACTACTAATAGTCTCTAGAGGTTTCAGGTTGATTTGTTGCTGTTGCAGAATTGGTTGCAGTAGCTGGGGATAGCGCTTTTCTAAGTCCTTAATTTTCGCTAGTGCTCCCCAACGAGCATAGCAGTAATAAGCTTGTTGCATATAGTCTGCGGCAATTTTTTGTTTGCCCCAATCCAGGTAAAAGTTAGCAGCCAGCTCGTTTGCTAAAGCTTCTTCTTGGATATATTGGTTGGCGTTTGCTAGAGCAATAGCTTCATCGTAAAGTTCTATAGCCTCTGTTTTTTGTCCCAATACCCTGTATTTTTCTGCTTCAACCAAATCAACCTTATGCTGGTGATTCATCGGAGCATAGCGCGCCCAGTATTGCTGTAACTGGGTTTGGTTTTGTGCTACCTGCTCTAATGCTTCAGATTCTTCCACTAAGCGTTGATTCAACTGTGCCAGAGTTATCAAAGAATCATAGAAATAAAACGCAGGTTCACTGACTAGTCCAGTACCTGCCATAAAATAGCGTCTCACCTGTGCTGCATAATTTTTAGCTTGCTCTATTTCCCCAAACAAGAAGCAAAGCATCAGCTTATACATATAGAAAATATACAACCCATACCCATCATTGGTAGATAGCAGCATGGACAAAGACTCTGTTTCCTGAAGAACTTCCCCAGATAAAATGACCGGATACTCAGCAAAACCTAGCAAGTTGAGAATAGATTGCCAATGGATTCGGCAATAATTAGCATCAGCTAATTGGTGCAATTGTACCAAGCCATCGGAGTAAGCCCGAACCTCCTGCTCTAAAGTAGCAAGAGGTTGACCACACCAAAAAGAATTCAGGCAAAAACACTGAGCATTATGTCCAGCGAACTCTGGTTTACCAACCTCTAAGGCAGTTGCATAACCCTCTTGCAAAAGTGGTAGCATTTCCTTGGCGTGAGTTTTTCGATGGAGAATATAACCTGCTAGAAGCAACAACACATCAGGTTTAGTCGCTTTGGCATCCGATTTTGAGACGAGTTGGAGAGCTAATGAAGCGAACTGTGTTCCTCTTTCTACATCTTGTAAGAAATTACAAAATAGCATGCCATAGTTCGCATAGCTAAAGGCTGAGGTTGATATGTTTCCGTATTGAACCGATAGTTTGACTGACAAACAAATCAGTAATGGGAACAAGGGCGAACCAGAGAGGTAAGCTGCTGCAAAGAAGCTCTTAGCAATTTGAAAAATGGCTATTTTTTCCGAATCCGTCATTACATTGAGGTAAGCCAAATCGTCTATTTGCCTATCTCCAATTAGTGCTGTAATTTCTTGGATTTCCTGTTGAATATCGTTTGGTGTTGGTGTTTCAGGAAATGTTACACCAAGAGAAAGCAGAATTTGTTGTCCAAGTGCAATAGCTGAAGGAAAGTCATTCTGAGAGATATAAGATTGAATCTTAATTCGGTAAACATTTACTTTTTCTAGTAATGAATGTGCCTGTTGGATGACGATATTAATGAACTGTTCCATTAGTTCAAAGTCCCCACACAAAAAAGCAACTTCAGCAGTTAGCTCATGCAAAGCGAGGGTTATGTCATATTGAGAAAGCCAAGCTTGTTCTCCTAGTAGAGATAAGCCCACTCTGGCATATTCACTAGCAGCTTGATAAGCGGTGGTGGCTTGAGCTTTCCTACAAGCGGTGAGATTTAGTTGTGCTAATTGATTTTTTTCTTTTTGTTGGGTAATTAGAGAAGTTCCATAATTTAATTGATTGACAATCTCGAAAATCCGGTCTTCTCTTGCTTGTGGTGAAATTTGCTGGAGGAGTAGTTGTCCTATTTGGTAATGAGTCGTCTGTTTTTGATGATCAGGAATAAGAGAATAGGCTGCTTGTTGGATGCGATCATGTAAGAATTTATATTTCGCGAATTCTTGACTGATATTCCTATTCTCTAACAAGACTTTATCATTATCATCTTCCTGATAAAATTTATAAACATCACTGATTGGCAAAATCAATCCTTCTTGTAGAGCTTTCCACAAATCAGCAGATGTTTCTACTTCTTTTTTTTGTGCAACAATAGCCAAAGTTCCTAAATCAAACTGATTCCCTATACAAGCTGCTAATTGCAATATGTTTTGAGTTGATTGTGGCAATCTTCGTAATTGAAAACCCATAAATTCAACAACATCATCTGTGACTGTTATCTGATTTACTTCTGCAATATCACATTCCCAGCAACCTGAATTCCAGTCAAATTGAATTAGCTCTTCTTGATGCAGTGCTTTGAGAAATTGGGTAGTAAAAAATGGATTTCCTTGCGTTTTTCGATAGACTAACTGAGAAAGAGGTAACGCAAATTTTTTTGTAGATTTAAGTGTATCAGCAATTAGTTCATTTACTTGATCTTCGTTCAGTGGTTCTAAAGTAATTGTATTAATCTTTGCTTGTTTTTTTGTTATTTCACTCAAAGTCAACATTAATGGATGTGCAGGGCTGACTTCGTTATCACGATACGCACCAATTAATAAAAGATGCTGTGTATTAGTCATTAGTAACTGCATCAACTTTAAGGATGCTGAATCTGCCCATTGCAAATCATCTAAAAACATCACTAATGGATGTTTAGCGCTTGTAAAAACTTGGGTGAATTTTTGGAATAATAAATTAAATCTATTTTGGGCTGCTGTTCCTGACAATTCTGGGGCTGGTGGTTGTTCACCAATAATTCCTACTAGTTCCGGGATGACTTCAATAATGATCTGTCCATTGTCGCCAAGAGCTTCTAAGATCTTGCTTTTCCATTGTTGTCTGTGAGCATCGTTTTCTGTGAGCATCTGCCCCATTAAATCCCGAAATGCTTGCACAAATCCACTCAAAGGAATATTTCGCTGAAATTGGTCAAATTTTCCTTTGATAAAGTAACCGCGTTGTTTGAGTATTGGTTTGTGTACTTCGTTAACTACTGCTGTTTTTCCGATACCTGAAAACCCGGTTACTAGCATCATTTCAGTTACACCACTACTTACTCTTTCAAATGCTTGTAGTAGGGTTTCTACTTCGGTTTCTCTTCCATATAATTTCTCAGGGATGAGAAAGCGATCGCACACATCCCTTCGCCTAATTTCAAAGCTCTCAATTTTATCTGTTTGTGTTAACTCACGTAAGCAATTTTCTAAATCAAATTTCACTCCTAATACGCTTTGATAACGATCTTCAGCATTTTTCGCCATCAGTGTGCTAACAATCTGTGACAGAACAGATGGGATTTGTGGGTTTATTTCATGTACTAAGGGTGCTTGTTTGGCAATATGACAATGTACCAACTCCATTGGATCGCTGAGTTCAAAGGGTAATTTTCCTGTTAGTAATTCGTAGAAAGTTACACCTAAGGCATAGAGATCAGTCCGGTAGTCAATTCCTCGATTCATTCTCCCAGTCTGCTCAGGAGAAATGTAAGCAAGTGTCCCTTCCAATATATTCGGACTAATTAAGGTTTGGGTTTCTCTTGGCAAGAATGACGCAATACTAAAATCAATTAGTTTAACTTGCTTTGTTTCTGAATTAATTAAAATATTGGTAGGTTTAATATCTTTATGAATAATCCGATTACGGTAGAGTATTTCTAATGCATTACATAAGACAACTGCTATCTGCAAAAATTCTTTTAAAGAGTTTCTCTGTAATGTTCCTTCATAGATGAAATAATCCTTCAACGCAATTCCCCCAAAATCTTCCATTACCAAGGCGTAACCATTCTGGTAAGGTTCTAAGCTATAGATCTGGACGATTAGGGGTGAGTTAAGATTTTTGGCAATGGTATACTGGTTGCGAAATTTTACCAGTTCACTGAAACTGGGATAAGGATTTTTCAGTAGTTTAATCACCACAGGTAAGGAATCTGTCTGTCTTACCCCGCGATAAACGAGGGTTCTGGAACCAGAATAGAGATTTTCTGTGAGCTGATATCCGGCAATACTTACTGAGTCCATTATCTTACCACTAAATCTATTACTAGATTTAGTGTTCCCAAACCGCATAGAGAATATGAAGTTGTCTAGATTCCAATACTGCTCGGTTAAGCCGAAAACTTAAATTTAATGTAGGTTGGGGTAACCCAACATTTTCAAGGGTTCGTTGGGTAACGCTTATGCGCTCTACCCAACCTACGATTTTCCAAAACCCCGTGCAGTATTGGTATTGGTTTAGATTCTTGACACTATCAAGACTTAAAGTATTCCTGCCGACTCGTACAATTGTTTCAGCAAAGCTCTAATTCTAGCACCATACTCAATATCAGCTGACCAACGCCCTGATAACTGATCTATTGATTGAGCAATACCGCGTGTAACAAAGTCAAATCGTGGATCTACAATTTCGTTTACGAGAGGTTCTAGACTGGCGTAAGCTTTTAAGTGTTGAATATGTGATCGAACTCCAATTCTAGGACTTTCAAACGATGCTACGTCTGAGCTGCCACCAATAGTTCCTAAGCCAGCGAAGTTGTTGTTCTCAGGTTGAATGTCGCCACCAAATCGTAAAAAGCCGGTTTCCAGACACATTTGACAGAAAGCAATATCATAATTTACACCCTCCATGTTGGCTTCTTCTCGATAAAGTTTCGGCAAATCTGGAAACTGCGCTAGAGCACCTTCATTATGATTTTTTAAAAATATCTGTAATTGTACTTCTGTGGTTTTCCCTGAAGACATAATCTTATCAAATTGACCGTGACCAATTTGCAAATTAGAGCGCAGCTTGACAGTACGACTTGCGCTATCCCAAGAAACAGCAACATGAAATTCTCTCAGTTCAATTGCTTTGACATAAACAACTCGATGATAGGTTATACGACGGACATCGGTTGCTTTTGACAAATCAATGCTTAACTTATCTACTAAGTCTATAGGGATATAGGCATTACCATTAACTAGTATCCCTTGTTCTGAGTAATTTTGTCCATTGATATTAATATTAATGGTTGGAAAGGATGGTTGTGGCTGTGTCCCAGAATTCGGATCAATCACACGATTCCAAGATGTCAATCCATCAGCAATTCCTAAGGCAAAGTCACGACGCTGATTCTGTAATAAATCTCGTTCATCTGGGTTACTAAGAAAGCCGACTATCAACACCAAAGAAGGAATTACTATTTGGCGACAAAAAGCTATTTTACCTAACCCAGAGGCTGTGTCTGGTCGAATTCCTCTATTTGGCAACTGTGGTACGCGACGCAACAATCCTACTAGCAGTAATTCAGCTTCGTTTCGGCGATCGTCATTATTGGCAATATAAAAGACGCTAGCCCCACGCACGGAGGGACTACTAGCAGCATCAGCACGAATTTCTATAGCTACATCACCGTGTCGAGCACGAGAATTTATCCAAGAAATAATTTGTGATCGACTCAAATTATCTGGAACCGCCAAAACTTCAAAATTACGGGCTCTCAGTTCTGGCACAATTAAATCTCGCAGTAGAATCATTTCCCTTGCTTCGGTGGTACCGCCAGCAATTGCTCCTGGATCTATGACTCCTGCTTCTTTACCTCCATGAGCTGCCGAAATAAAAATACGTCCCATCTTCAGGATTTCCTTATCTATAGCTTTTGACTAACTCCCTGGCGTCAACGCAGTATAACTTACTACATGACGGAAGTGCGTTACAGCGTAAAATGTGTACTAATTAGTCAAAATTAGTACACTAATTGCACATTTCCGCACCATACTGTAATTTAATGTTTACTTAATAACAGTTTTTTCGGTTCTTGTATACAACAACCTTTACCTTTTTTCGTAAATAAAAATACTAATAAACTCTAAGTAATTCGGTATCAAAACATCAGCCGGGAGTTAGGAAGCATAAAAGGGGCTGACTGCTGCTCGCTAATATCTAGGAATATCTCTGCAAATATTAGCTTTTTGTAGAGATATTAACTAGTTTATTGCTTTGTTGTTTGTGCCCAACCTTCTATTTGCTTTCTAACCCACCCTCCCTACGATTCGGCAGGGTCTTTGATTTTGTCTATTTCCATCAGATATGGATGCTCATCATAATAGACTCTAAAGGTATACCTGGTTGAATTTCCTCTCGGGATTTCCAAAATAATTCTTTTAGCATTGGGCTTCCATTCTCCATCACTGGATTATAACGAACGTTGGAAAGAGTCCAAACAATTAGCACTTGCTGAATATGCTTCTGAGCGACCGCTACAGGATCATAAGCTGGTTCCCATAAACCAATAGTGCCATAATCTGTATCGCCACCATCTTCGTACTGCTTGTAATTTACCCAAGAGTGTAAAAATGTTGAATGGTAAATGACGTAAATGCAGAGTTTCTTCAAGTCATTAATGTCAGCAATTTTCAAAGTACCGTATTTTGGTTCAAGGATAGAGTGACTAACTAGATCGTTCGACATCCCTTCAATTTCTGGCCATAAGTCGCGAATATGCTTCTCCTGACTTTCAAAAAAAGATTCAACATATTTTTCTATAATGCCCCATGCCGCCAGGGCAGCACGATCAAAAAAGTTGTTAGCAACAAAATCTTTCAGCGTTTGAGTTCTAGGGTGCCAGCTATGGTAATTAAGCCTACCAACCTCCTCTTTCAGGAGCAATTCAACCTGCTTTTCATCTAAGGCTGAGGCTTGTGGAATAACTCCAGACGGCCCGAAAATGATTGAGTTTCCTAGTAAATTAATATTAAGTAAACCTTCAAAATGAGGTTCTAGCAATAGCTTGATTGGATTATTATTGACATTCCGATAATAAGCCATTGCATATTGCTCAATATTCAAGTGAGTCCGCCCTAAATGAGCTTGAGTCTCTTGAAAAACAAATTCAGCACTTCGGAATAAGCGTTTTGCCCATTCCCACTCAGAATCTCTAGGGGAATTAGTTATTGTTTTCTGGTTTAATTCATATTGAATTGAATGCACCTGTAGACTTTTGCCTTCTAAAACGAACCTTGCTTCAATTACGGAAGGTAAAATTCCAGATGGTTTGACTTTATGTTTACTACAGTCAAAACGAATAATATACTGCCAAGGTTTGTTTTGAACGCGATTAAATTTACCGGGGTTAAAACCATTAAGGCGGCGCTCTACAAAAAAAGTATCACTAAATTTATCTGGGCGGCAACGAGTTAAATTCGCAGGCATTATTTGGGGTGTAGCGAATTGCTGTATTATCTCTGTCACTCCTGAAATTCCTAGGAGTTTCAAGGGGGGAGCTTCCTTGGCTGGGATAGTATTAAGCCCGATGTTAGCGATAAGGCGAGGTTTTGGTACTACTCTAGGAGGTAATTTATGATTTGGATCGAATCGCGGTAAATCTTGCTTCTGAATACCAAAATAAGGGAAGAGTTGTTCAGGTGGTGGTTGTTTCTCTACACCCAAGTCTACTACTCCGTCTGGTTGAATCTGTTGCTTTTGTGACATAGCTAGTTTCCTCGTTTGCTTGCTAAAATTATGTTACATCAGATCTTGCACCTTCTCAATAAGAGCTGGTCGGCAACGCCCAACCCAGGAAATAATAAGCTTTTTCGGCTTCGATTGTCGCTGCGAAGATGATGGAACAAGATCTGAGTTACCTTGCTACTGTGCGTAGACGACATGGGTATCATTTTACGCATAAATTTTCCGGGGCGGGAAGCATAACTTGTCTGTTAAGGAGTGTAACTTAAAGGATAAAGTGTCTGCAGTCCAGAACTTAATAGCGAAGAGTGTTTCAGAAGTTTGAATGCGTTAGCGAAGCTTAACGAAGTTATCCCCGCAGATCGTGTACAACGGAAAATAAGCATTCCGGCAATCCTTTAGCTAACCCAGCCAGAAGCCGACAGCTACCCCGGAGGCGAGGTATGTGGAGCCGTCAAGAAATGAGTAGACTCCATCACAGTTAATCTCTGAGTCTAGTGTAGCGCCAAAACCGTCAAGTAGGCTTGCTGTCAATACCAAGCAGTTGGAGATGTCTATTAGAGAATTGGTAAGGAGATGAGAAATTCAGTTCCCTGACCAAGGGTAGAATTGACAGCGAGGGTGCCGTTATGTTTATCTGTGATAATTTGTCGCACTATTGCCAAACCTAAACCCGTTCCTTTTCCTACAGCTTTAGTCGTAAATAAATAGTCAAATATTTTTTGCTTAACTTGCTCATTCATACCGACTCCATTATCAGCAATCTTGACTTGAACCTGATTATTGCTGATGGTGGTGGTGATGGTAATCTGGTTAGGATTGGCTTTAATCTCCTCAAGACTCCGCCCGGTATTCGATTCTTCTAAAGCATCGATAGCATTAGCGAGGATATTCATAAAGACTTGATTTAATTGCCCAGGAAAACATTCTATTTCTGGCAAATCACCGTAGTTTGTATTGACTTGGATTGCTGGGCGGTGATCATTAGCTTTAAGACGATGTTTGAGAATGAGAATTGTACTATCAATGCTAGAGTGGATATTAAACGGGACTTTATAATCTTTGTCTTGGCGGGAGAAAGTGCGTAGACTGGTACTGATGTTGGTGAGGCGATCGCACGCCATATTCATAGAATCGATCATCTTGGGCAAATCCTCTAAGCTATAATCCAGATCAATTTCTTTTGCATGGTCAATAATTTCACGACTTGGACTGTGCAGAGATTTTTGATAGAGTTCCAAGTGTTCAAAGATATCTGTAATTATAGGTTTAGCTTGTTCAAGACTAGCAGCAATAAAGCCCAAAGGATTATTCATTTCATGAGCAACACCTGCAACTAAATTACCTAAAGCCGACATTTTCTCACTTTGGACAATTTGTAATTGAGCTTGTTGCAAATCTTGTAATGCTTGTTTTGCTTGCTGATAAAGTCGGGAATTTAAGAGTGAGATTGCAGCTTGAGAAGAGAGTAGATTGATAACTTGTAGGCGTTGGGGAGTAAAAACACCGCTTGTTAACTGATTCTCTAAGTAAAGAATCCCTACCAAATTTCCCTGGTTAATAATAGGTATACACAAGGCACTTTGGGGCTGATATTGCAGCATATATTCCCCAATCACACCAGGTATATCTGTTTGACAATTGTCTATAATGACAGTTTCTTGGGTATTCTTTACATAATTGATAATTCTTGTAGGAATATCTTGACAATCGTCTACAAGTTGTGGTGAGAAAACTGTCTCAATAGAAGTTTGGGAATTGGACTGTTGATTAATCAGCGTAATAGCCTTCACTTGCCAAGTATCTTCCTGTGGAAGAATAAGTACAGATTTTTTCGCGCCAGAGTTTTCTAAGATAATGCGGGTGAGATTAGCAATAAGTTCATCTAATTCCAAAGAACTGGAGATTGCTTGCGCCGCTTTGAGTACGCTGGTAAAATCTAGAAGATTACAAATATTAGTTGTGCCAGAGTCACTCGTGAGAATAGATGAGGAAGTCGAACGACTAATAGTCTCGACTGGGTTCAGGTTGAATCGTTGCTCTTGCAGAATTGGGTGCAGTAGTTCGGGATAGCGTTTTTCTAAGTCTTTAACTTTGACAAGCGAACCCCAACGGGCATAGCAATAATAAGCTTCTTCCATGTATGC